>Ga0160182_110102_pt1 | contig 34068 bp, 34 predicted proteins | sample met14sa_FD_108561 | JGI IMG/M metagenome (GOLD analysis project Ga0160182, IMG submission 108561) | Synthetic bacterial communities of pure cultures from sediment of Lake Washington, USA, under high oxygen condition - MT... | ecosystem: Engineered > Modeled > Simulated communities (microbial... >... | reverse complement strand
TGCAAATGAGAAAAAATTAAAGGCCTGCAATTGCAGACCTTTAAAATAGAAAAATACAGTATTTAGATATATGAAAGTGAAGCGCGGTTAATCTTTGCTCATATTTTACAGCTTAATCAAAAAAACCTTTTACTTTATCCATCCAGCTTTTATTGCGTGGACTGTGCTTGCCTGAATCTGCTTGGGTGCTGATTTCAAATTCACGTAATAATTCTTTTTGTTTTTCGGTTAATTTAACCGGTGTTTCAACCACCACATGCACCATTAAATCGCCAGCTTCAGATTGGCGAAGCGGTTTAATGCCTTTTCCTTTTAACCTGAATACACCGCCAGTTTGAGTTTCCGCAGGAATTTTCATTTTGGCAGAGCCGCCTAAAGTAGGCACTTCAATCTCGCCACCAATTGCAGCGGTGCTAAAACTAATCGGCATTTCGCAATGTAAATTACCACCGTCGCGTTGGAATATCTCATGTTGTTTTAAATGCACCACGACGTACAAATCACCAGTTGGGCCGCCATTCACGCCAGCCTCACCTTCGCCTGTTAAACGAATACGATCACCTTCGTCCACGCCAGCGGGGATTTTAACCGATAAGGTCTTGTTGATTTTTTGACGGCCAGCACCGTGGCAAGTACCGCATTTATCTTCATCTTTGATAATTTTGCCGCTGCCATGACACTTCGGGCAGGTTTGTTGCACAGAGAAAAAGCCTTGTTGCATACGCACTTGACCGTGGCCACCACAAGTAGAGCAGGTAACAGGTGATTTGCCAGTTTTGGCACCAGTACCTTTACAGGTTTCGCACGCTGCTTGAACAGGAATGCGAATCTTGGTTTCAGTGCCTTTTGCGGCATCTTCCAAACTAATTTCCATGTTGTAACGTAAGTCGGCACCGCGATAGACATTATTACGTTGACCGCCACCTTGGCGACCACCACCAAAAATATCACCAAAGATATCGCCGAATGCATCACCAAAACCTGCGCCACCAAAACCACCGGCACCAGCGCCTTGTTCTACGCCTGCATGACCATATTGATCATAAGCCGCACGCTTTTGGTCGTCAGAGAGCATTTCGTAGGCTTCTTTTGCCTCTTTGAAGTGTTCTTCAGCATTTGGATTGTCAGGGTTGCGGTCAGGATGATATTTCATCGCCAATTTGCGATAAGATTTTTTAATCTCTTCTTCAGAGGCGTCTTTGTTAACGCCTAATACTTCGTAATAATCTTTTTTGGTAGCCATGGTTTGATATTTATCTAATCTATAGTGAATCGTCAGTTATTTTTTCATGAATAGTTAATAACGAAAAATCGTTAGCATCATATTAGGACGCTAACGACTATCGATTACTTAACTAAAAGACTTAGTCTTTCTTCACTTCTTCAAACTCAGCGTCGACTACTTCTGCATCTACCGTTTTCTCACCTTCCGGGCTAGGTTGTGCATTGGCAGCATTTGCTTGTGCTTGCTCTTCTGCATACACTTTTTCACCAAGTTTTTGCGCTGCTTCGGTCAATGCATTGGTTTTTGCTTCAATCGTATCTTTGTCGTCAGATTGCAGCACATCTTCAACATCTTTCAATGCCGTTTCGATCGCTGTTTTTTCAGCTTCATCTAACTTATCGCCATGCTCAGACAATGATTTTTTCACTGAGTGAACCATGCCATCGGCTGCGTTGCGTGCATCAACCAATTCGCGGTATTTCTTGTCTTCATCCGCGTATTTAATCGCGTCTTCTTCCATTTGCTGAATTTCAGCTTCAGACAAGCCAGAGTTCGCTTTAATGGTAATTTTATTTTCTTTACCAGTGGCTTTATCTTTAGCAGAAACATGCAAAATACCGTTTGCATCAATATCAAATGTCACTTCAATTTGAGGCATGCCACGTGGCGCTGGCGGAATGTCTGACAAGTTGAATTGACCAAGCGATTTGTTGGCAGAAGCCATTTCGCGCTCACCTTGCAACACTTGGATCGTCACTGCATTCTGGTTGTCATCAGCGGTTGAAAACGTTTGTGATGCCTTGGTAGGAATCGTCGTGTTTTTCTTGATAACCTTAGTCATCACGCCGCCTAGTGTTTCAATACCTAAGCTCAGTGGCGTTACGTCTAATAACAACACATCTTTAACGTCACCTTTCAGCACGCCACCTTGAATCGCGGCGCCTACCGCTACCGCTTCATCAGGGTTCACGTCTTTACGTGGCTCTTTACCAAAAATCTCTTTTACTTTCTCTTGCACTTTTGGCATACGGCTTTGACCGCCAACTAAAATCACATCGGTGATATCGTCAACGGAAATGCCTGCATCTTTAATCGCAGTGCGGCACGGTGCCATTGTGCGTTCAATTAGGTCCTCAACCAATGACTCTAATTTAGCTCGCGTGATTTTCACTACTAAGTGTTTAGGGCCGGTTGCATCTGCAGTGATGTATGGCAAGTTCACTTCTGTCTGTGTTGCGCCAGAAAGCTCGATTTTTGCTTTTTCGGCCGCTTCTTTCAAACGTTGTTTTGCCAATAAATCATTACGCAAATCCAGGCCACCATTGTCTTTTTTGAATTCATCGGCTAAAAAGTCGATTAAACGGTTATCAAAGTCTTCGCCACCCAGGAACGTATCGCCGTTGGTACTCAATACTTCAAATTGATGTTCGCCATCGATGCTGGAGATTTCAATGATAGAAACGTCGAATGTACCGCCGCCTAAGTCATATACCGCAATCTTGCGATCACCTTCCTGTTTATCCAGACCAAAGGCTAATGCAGCAGCAGTCGGCTCGTTGATGATACGTTTAACTTCTAAACCAGCGATACGACCAGCATCTTTAGTGGCTTGGCGTTGACTATCGTTAAAGTAAGCCGGCACAGTAATCACGGCCTCAGTTACTTCTTCACCTAAATAGTCTTCAGCGGTTTTTTTCATTTTGCGTAATACTTCAGCAGAAATTTGCGGTGGTGCCATTTTTTTGGCCGCGCACTTCCACCCATGCATCGCCGTTATCGGCTTTTGCAATGGTGTATGGCATCAGTTTGATGTCTTTTTGCACTTCTTTTTCTTCAAAACGACGACCAATTAAACGCTTAACTGCGTACAGCGTATTTTTTGGGTTAGTTACCGCCTGGCGTTTAGCTGGTGCGCCCGCTAAGATTTCGCCATCTTCTTGGTAAGCGATGATTGAAGGCGTAGTGCGTGTGCCTTCTGAGTTTTCAATCACGCGTGGTTTGCCGCCTTCCATCACGGCAACGCAAGAGTTTGTTGTACCTAAGTCAATACCAATAATTTTTCCCATTTTGCTTATTCCTTTTTCTTTCAATATGACTAAATTTAATTTAGTCTTAAATTTAACTTTGTCTTAATTTAATTCGGTTAATTTAAAACCTGTATGAATGTAATGTTGGGTGGTTTTTCAGCTTTTCAATAGCCTTAAAGAATTTGTGGCTATTCATTTATTTTGCGCCACTTATTTTGCAACCATTACCAGCGCAGGCCTTAATACACGGTCATTCAGTGTGTAACCTTTTTGCAATACGCTGGTTACCGTGTTTGGCTCGCCACTATTTTCCAGCACTGAAATCGCCTGATGTTTATTCGGGTCAAATTTCTCACCTAATGGATTCACTTCTGCGATATTGAATTTTTCAAACACAGAAGTTAATTGTTTAATGGTGATTTCAATACCATCTTTGTAGCTTTTTACATCTGCTGCTTCAATCAATATCGCTGCATCCAAGCTATCTTTTACAGCAAGTAGTTCATTGCTGAATTTCTCTAGCGCAAATTTCCGTGCTTTATCAATATCGTCATTGGCGCGACGGCGAATATTTTCGCCTTCTGCTTTAGTATATAAAACGCTGGCTTTGGCTTCTTCCAGTGCTGCTTCTAGTTCAGCAATACGTTCTTCTGGTGTTTGTGCGCTGATTTCTTCAATTGGTGTTTCGCCTTGTTGTGCGTTTTCTAAATCGTCTGTCATGTGTTTCCCCATTCATTAATAACACTGTTTTGAACGTGGGGATAAGCGGTTTTATTTCAAGTGCGCCAGTGCAAAATTGGCACAATATTTTGGATAAACTAGACTAAATTAACCAATTGAATATGATTATTGAATATGATTCAAGCACGTCAAGACATCATCCACACTCGGAGTTTTGCCAATATTACCCAAGTTAATCGCTTGCGCCTGACTACCCATTACACCAGTAAGTGCGGGGTTGGTGTCGGTGTAAATCGCGATAGTGGGAATATTCAGCGCTGCTGCCAAATGCGATAAACCCGTATCGACGCCAATAGCGGCTTTTGCTTGGCTAATCACAGATGCCAGCTCTTCAATGCTCAATTTAGGTAATACAACCGAATTATGCAACGACTTGGCAATTTGCTCTGCTCGCGACAACTCAGCTGGATTAGACCACGGCAGCACAATGCTGACCTGTGTTTGGTTTAGCGCTTTTCCTAGATCAATCCAGTGCTCTGTTGGCCACAGTTTGCTATCGCGGCTAGTGCCATGCAACGCGATAATGTAAGGTTTTTTTGGAATATTTTCCGAATTCGGTTTTGCTTCCAAACCATAATCCGGCACTGCCGAAGGCGGATCATAATCGATGCTTAATGCAGCTAAAGCACGATTGCGCGTAACTGCATGCTGCTGATAAGAAATGCTATATTTTCTATCATAAAAATAACTGGCAAGCGGCTCGCGAATCGACCGTTTATCATAACCATGTTTAACGCCATGGGTGAAGCGCGTAATCAGCGCGCTTTTTAATAAACCTTGCGTATCAATCACTGCGTCGTAATTGTTTTGTGCAATTAAGTGTTTGAATCGTTTGATTTCTTCCCAAGTTTTTGCATTCAACAATTGTTTGCGCCAACGTCTGAATGCAACCGTGTAAACGCGATTAATGCGTGGGTGCAGGCGTGGAATATCAGCAAAATTTTCTTCAACCACCCAATCAATCTGCACGTCCGGATAAGCGACATGAATGTCGTTAATAACAGGTAAACAGTGAATAACATCGCCTAGCGATGAAGTTTTAACGATGAGAATTTTCATGGTTTCAGGCATTTTCGCATACAATTGATTTTTTGTTATTTTGAAAGCGTTAAGTCGCTCAAAACCATCTCAATTGCACTTTGCTTTTATCATTTTTAAATATTTTCCATTTGGTGGCATGCAGCGCGATATGCTGCGCACCGCTAACGAGCTGGTTAAACGCGGGCATATTGTAGAGATTTTCACCATGAGTTGGCAAGGCGATATGCCGGCCAATATCAAAGTGCATGAATTACCACAAAAGGCCTGGTTTAATTATCAACGCTACCAACAGTTTATACAGGCTACTTTTGCGCAAATAAAACACAGTCATTTTGATTATGTGTTTGGCTACAACCGCATGGCCGGTTTGGATGCGCACTTTGCCGCAGACCCTTGTTTTATAGAGCGTGCGCACAAGCAGCGCAGTTTTTTATATCGATTATTACCACGTTTTAAATGGTTCGCTGCGTGTGAAAAAGCGGTATTTTCGGCAGAACTGAATACACAGATATTAGCGGTTTCACTCACCGAAAAACCGCATTTTCAACATTGGTACGGCACGCAAAGTGAGCGCTTTCACTATATCCCACCATTTTTATCGCCAGAGCGATTTGTATTACAAGATAAAGCGGCAATGCGCGCGCATTTGCGCAATGCTTTTGGCTTTGGTGTGAATGATTTTGTGTTTTTACTAACCGGTTCTGGCTTCGCGATGAAAGGCTTGGATCGTGCGATTCTGGCGCTTGCCGCATTGCCTGATGATGTACGTGCCCACACAAGATTGGTTGCGGTGGGGCAGGATAACCCTAAGCAATTTGAAAAAATGGCGAAAAAACTGGGTATTGAAAATCATGTTGTGGTGTCAAAAGGCCGGCCCGATACGCCACAATTGATGCAAGGTGCAGATGTGTGCATACATCCAGCATATCGTGAAAATACTGGTTTAGTGATTTTAGAGGGCATGGCTTGTGGCGCGCCAATGCTGGTTACGGCAAGTTGCGGCTATGCGCATCATGTGACGGATGCCGATGCGGGAATTGTATCGGCTTCGCCCTTTAATCAAACCCAGTTTAACCAACAGTTTTTGCAGATGATACAGACCAATGAAAAAGCACAATGGGCACAAAATGGTTTGGCTTATGTGCAGCAAATTATGCAGGCCAACGACGGTAGCGCAGAAGCTGAAATTTTAATTAAACTTGCAGAGACAAAGCTGGCCAATCAAAACGCAGCCTTGCAGAAAAAGAAATCGTGATGATGAACAGCCATTTAGTTGTGCCTGACGAAATCAAACAACATTTAAGCGGTGAAGCCTTTAGCGCGCTGATGCAAATGCCTGGTAAAGCTTATCGTGACGTGCGTGGGCGTAAAACCATACAAGTGAAGTTGGGGAAAAAGAGCTATTTTATTAAGCAGCATTTTGGCGTGGGTTGGGCTGAGATTTTTAAGAATTTAATTGCTTTTAAAAAACCGATTCTTGGCGCGATGACAGAGGTACATGCCATTCAAAAACTCAACGCAATTGGCATACCCACCACACCGCTAGTAGCTTATGGTCAGCAGGGCTGTAATCCCGCAACTATGCAGTCTTTTGTGATGACAGAAGATTTAGGCGAGATTGTGACGCTGGAAGATATTTGTGCCGACTGGCCTAGCTACTCGGATGGTTTCAAACAAGCGCTGATGCAAGCGATGGCGGAACTCGCCAGCAAATTACATGGCGCAGGGCTTTGCCATCGTGATTTTTATTTATGCCATTTTGTATTGAAAAAACAGGATTTAGACTTTAAAAATTCAAACATTAAAAATCTACATTTGATTGATTTGCATCGCATGCTACAAGGCCAATCAAGTAGCGGAAACGCTGTCATGAAAGATATTGCAGGGTTATATTTTTCTGCGTTGCAATGTGGATTAAGCACAAAAGAATTGGATGTTTTTAAACAACATTATTTGCCGCAAAACACTGCTTTCTGGGCGAAGGTTGAACGCCGTGCGCAGGCTTTGTTAACTAAATTTAATAGCCAGAAATTTCAGCAACGTTTGCAAAAAGAAAAGTCTGCTATTCGTTAGTTTGTTTTGTGGGTTTTGATTTCAATTCTGCAGTAGTTGCCGGCGTTTCTCGTTTTTCCATCGCATGTCGTCTTTGTTTGTAACGGTCATAACGCCATAAATATTGTGTTGGATTTAGCGCGATTTGTTGTTCAATTGCATTGTTTAGTAGTGTCGTTGTGGTAATCGATTCCAAGCGGGTAATGTGAATATCATAACCGGCACCATTTACTAGCCGCTCACCAAACGCCATTAATACTGTTGCGCCTGTTTTTTCAGCTAACTTGCTGGCAAGCGTCATTGTGTAGGCAGGTTTGCCGAAAAAATCCGCCCATTCTCCTTCGCCTGCAGCGGGGATTTGGTCAGGCAAAATGCCAATAGCTTCATTACGTTTCAATGCCTGCATCAGTTTTCGTACACCACTTGCGTTTGCTTCTGCCAATGTGACACCTGTACGTTTACGGCCATTTAAAATAAGCCTTTCCAGCCACTTTAGTTTTGGTGGGCGATACAGCACGGTAATCGGATGTCGGTTGCCGTAATAAATAGATGTGATTTCAAAGCAACCCAGATGTGGCGTTAAAAAGATAATTCCTTTGCCTAATTGCAGCGCGTCTTTAACCACCTCCCAGCCATGCACTTGTTTGACTAAAGGCAGGATATCCGCCTCTTTTTTTTGCCAAATCATTGGTGTTTCAAATATTGCTTTACCAAGCTCAACAAAACTTTTACGTGCTATTTCTTTTACCTCTAGGGGGGGTTTAGCCAGCTGGCTTTGCTTAATATTCGTAATGGTGCGTTTTTTAGCTTGCGGCATACAATAAAAAAGTAGCGTGCCTAAGCAAAAACCTAGGCCATGCAGCACGCGTAGCGGCAAGTAAGTAAACGGATTTAAAATAAATGACAACATGGTCAGCAATTATACGTGATAAGCACGAAACTGCATTTGTGCCGTTTTAAAGTGTATGTTGACTGATATAATTTACCCTTTCTATGTTGGTAGAGTTTTCACCATTGTTCCAATCTAACGATTATCAAGCGCTTTTGGCACAGCATCAATTGACAGATTTTAATGCTATTTGGAACCGGGATATTGCCTGGTTTGAACCGCCGAACGAGCGTCGTGGCGGCTTTAGCGGTGTAGGTAAGCTATTGTTGCGAACGGAAGATGGCGAAAATTTCATTTTTTTTGTGAAAAAGCAGCAAAATCACGGTCGCAAAAGCTGGGCGCATCCAGTTATAGGCGAGCCTACTTTTAGACGCGAGTTTCGAAATTTAACTTTTTTGCAAAAACACAATATTGGCGCACCAAGTGTTGTGTACTACGCAGAAAGTACATCTACCAATCAGGCCATTCTGATTACAGAAAATTTAACCGATTTTGTGCCACTCGATACAATTAATTTAAGTCAATTGCAGCAGGCGCAGCAATACGATTTAGTTAAAAAAGTGGCCACGGAAATTAAGCGATTTCACGATACCGGTATGGTGCATCGCGCGCTTTATCCAAAGCATATTTTCGTTAAAAACGCAGGGACAGGTATCGCACCCGAAGTTGCATTAATTGATTTAGAAAAAGCACGTTTTTCGCCACTGGCCTGGTATCGTGCGTATTTTGATTTGGCCGCCTTTTTAAGGCACACAGTTGATTGGGATGATGGGCGTAAGTTGTTATTAATAAAAAGCTATTTAGAAAAAATCGAGCTAAGTTTTTTTGATAAACTGCTATTTAGTATGATTACACACCGTGCCAACCGTGTCTAAGCGATTTTGATATGACCAACGAAAAACCAAGTTTCGCCATTGTCATGGTGAATTACAAAACATTAGAACTTACCAAGATTAGTTTGTCCTTGTTAAAGCAGCATATAGATGCCGGCTTGATTGCAAGCACAACCGAAGTTTGGGTGGTAGATAATGACTCGCAAGACGCCAGCACAGATTATTTGCGCAGCCTGGATTGGATACATTTGATAGAGCGCAAAGCCGCTGGTAAAGAACAAGGTTTTGCTGCGCATGGCCATGCGCTGGATGTGGTGTTGTCAAAAGTTAACTGTCAGTATTTGTTTTTGATGCATACTGACACTTTTATTTACCAGCCAAAAGTGTTTGAAATATTATTGGCGAACTTGAAAAGTCAGCCCAATGTTGTGGCGACGGGTTGCCTAGAGCAAATTAATCGTGGCTATTTGCGCAGCTATTGGCGTTTAGTCTCTCGTTTTTGCAAGCACTATTCACGCCGTGCAGTGCGCTTTCTGGGTATTAATGGGCGTGAGCCAAAACCTTATAAAGAACAATACATTAAAAGTTTTTTTGCGTTGTGGGATGTTAGTTGGATGAAAGAGAATAAGCTCACTTTTTTTATGCAAAACCGTATTCCAGGTTATGCGCTGCAAGATATCGCGCTTGAGACAGGACGTAATGTTAAACATATTTCTGCCATGCAATTGTTTAAATATTTAGACCATGTCGAAGCTGGCACTGTTGGGTTGGTAGCGGGCTATGATGACATGAACAGGCGAGTAAAGCGTAAGTTGGCGCTTCTGAAAAAATATCAATAAACGATTGCTAGTATGACTAAAAAAATGACAGGCTTTTTACCGATTCAAATCCAGCAGGGTTTGCAGTTAGATGCTGAAAAAGCGCTTGAAATTGGCCAATCGCAAATGGGGGAGTATGCTTTTGCAGAGCCATTTTGCCATGCCGTAATTGATGATTTTTTGCCGACTGATTTGGCCGAGCAGATATTACAACACTTTCCAGTAGAAAAAAAAGCACACGATAAAATTTATCAAAAAGGTTATGGCGGCCAGTATAAACGCCAAATCATGCCTGCCGATTGCGATGAGTTTACACGCAACCTATTTGGCTTTTTTAACTCATCCAGTATGCTCAAGTTTCTTGAGGGCATCACCAATATTCAAGGCTTGTTACCAGACCCGTATTTTGCCGGTGGTGGTTTTCACGAGATTTCTACTGGTGGTCTGCTGGGTATTCATGCCGATTTCCGTGTCAATGAAGGTTTACAGTTGATCCGACGGGTAAATGTACTCATTTATCTTAATAAAGATTGGCAAGATACTTATGGCGGAAAATTGGAGTTATGGGATAAAACTATGCAAAACAAGGTGAAAGAAGTTGCGCCATTATTTAATCGTTGCGTAATTTTTAATACCGATGCGGATAGCTATCACGGTCATCCAGAGCCGCTAACTACGCCCTCCGATATTACCCGTAAATCCATCGCACTGTACTATTACACCGCTTTACCCATTGCCAATGATACGGGTGAATCGCGTCACACTAATTACGTGGCCCGCCCGAACGACACAGCAAAAAATATTGCAGATGCAAAAAAACTGGCCAAAAAACGCGACAGGCGAGCAAAAAAAATGTTTGGACAGAATGAACATTGGCTAAGTAATGTAAAACAAAAAATCAAAAAATTATTTTGAGCTTGCTCAAATATGCCTAATTTTTTGTATCAATTTAAACAGCCGTGCCGTGCCGATTTTGTGTTGAAACTGGCTGACTTAACGGTTTTGACATGCCAGGAAGTGGTGCGTGTTGTTCCAGGAAAACGTGTTGTGTGCCAAGCTTTGTGGCAAGACAAGACTGTATATGCAAAACTATTTTTTGGTAAAAATGCCAGCAAATATGCCGCACGCGATGCAGCTGGCGTCAGGTGGTTGATGGATGTAGGTATTGATACGCCGCGCATGCTGTACCAAGGTGAGACAGTAGGAGAAAGCACGCAAGTGCTTATTTTTGAGGCGATAGCGCCTGCGAATAATGCAGAGCAAATTTGGCAGAATTTAAACCAAAATCATCGCTTAGCTTTAGCTAAAAAAATAGTCGCTGAAGTTGCCAAACATCACAACGCGAATTTGTTGCAAACGGATTTATACCTGAAGAATTTTTTAGTCTCCGGTGACAAAATTTATACGCTTGATGGTGATGGCATACGCAAATTTTCACATTTAAGCAGCGAGCAAGCATTGCAAAATCTGGCCGTCATCTGGTCTAAGTTTGATGTGCTGGATATTGAGAAGTGGCAAGCAGTTTTGGCAGACACCTATTCAAACGCGCGCGCATGGAATAGTGGCCTGGAACCAGCAAAGCTTGCCAATATGGCGAATCGGCACCGCCTGCAGGCAGCAAGTCGTTATGCCGATAAGAAAGTGTTTAGGCAATGTGCCGATGTGAATGTTATTGCCGTGCGAGACTTATTAGTTGCATCTTCCAGTGATGCTAATATAAATGCACCGATAAGTCTGCCCGAATTGGATGCTTTGATACAACCGCACAATCTGCTAAAAAATGGCAATACCTGTACTGTGGCTCTGGCAGAGATTGGCAACAAAAAAATTGTTGTTAAACGTTACAATATTAAGAATTTTTGGCATGGTATCAGCCGTGCGTTTCGGCCTAGCCGCGCTGCGATTTCTTGGGCTAATGCACATCGCCTCAGTATTTTAGACATAGCTACCGCCAAGCCCTTTGCGTTGATAGAGCAGAGGCGCTTGAGCTTTCTGGTGGGTGGGTTAAGAGGTAAAGCCTATTTTTTGGCGGAATATCTGGATTTACCCGATGTGACAGAATATTTTGCTTGTACACACGATAAAGCCCAGCGTGCTGAGGCAATCAAAAATATCGTGGCCTTGTTTTATAAGTTGTTTTTACTGCAAATTAGCCACGGCGATACCAAAGCCACTAATATTAAAATGCAAGGAACACTGCCGGTATTAATTGATTTAGATAGTATGCGCCAGCATCGCAAAATCAATGTCGTTGCACATGTGCGCGATTTACAGCGGTTTATGCAAAATTGGCAAGACAACGCAAGCCTGTATAATGCGTTTGTGAAGACATTTAAAGTCACATATCCCGATGACTCAATGCTGATTAAAGCAGGCATTACAACCAATAAAGAATGAATTAAATGATTGTATTAGGCATATCTGGCGCGCTGGGGCATGATGCTTCGGCGGCAATTTTAATTGATGGAAAAATCATCGCCGCGGCGGAAGAAGAGCGTTTTATTCGCGATAAACATGCGAAAAATCAATTTCCATATGAAGCAACAAAATTCTGCCTGAAACAAGCAGGCATCAAAGCTGAAGATGTCGATATTGTGGCTTTTCCGTATGCAGAGATTCCGCTAACCAGTAAGGCGCGCTGGCATTATGCAAAACGTCATTGGTACGCGCCAGATCGCGCCTTGGATGCGCTGTTTAATGGCAATAGAAGATTCCGTCGTAATCGTGATAAATTGCTAAAATTAATGGCGGATTTAGGGTTAACTAACGCTAAATTCGTACCAGTAGAGCATCATTTGGCACACGCTTCCAGTGCATATCATTTAAGTGGCTTTAAAGAAAAAACTGCCATTGTCGGTATTGATGGCAAGGGCGAATATGCCACGACTTTTTTGGTTATGGCGAAAATGGCAAAATTCATAAAATTAAAGAGTTTTATGATCCCGATTCTCTCGGTGGCATGTATGGCGCGATCACCGAATATTTGGGCTTTGAAATGCTCGATGGCGAATTTAAAGTCATGGGTATGGCACCGTATGGCGATGCCAGTAAATATGATTTATCTCGCTTGGCGACTTTTGAGAATGGTGAGTTGGTGATTGATACCACGCTGGTGAATGTGGTTGGGTTACGCCGTTATAAAGAAAATGGTAAAGGCTACTACTTCACGCCGGAACTCATTGATTGGCTTGGACCAAAGCGTAGCGGTGACGAAATCGATAATCCATATATTCATTATGCGGCTTCTGTGCAGGCTTTGTTGGAAGACGTTGCGCTGAAAATGATTGATTATTATCTTGGCGATATTATTAAAGAAACTGGCAAAATCGTGATGGCTGGTGGTGTTGCGCTTAATGTTAAGTTAAATCAGCGCATTATCAGCATGCCGCATGTAAAAGAGCTATTCGTGCAACCTGCATCTGGTGATGCAGGTACTTCGCTTGGCGCTGCAACTTTTGCAGCAAATGCAGCGGGCGACACGGTTGAGCCAATGCAACATGCGTATTTAGGCCCAGCGTTCAGCAGTGAAGAATGTGTTGCTGCTTGTGAAGCACATCCGAATAAGCCGATATTCACCAAAGTGGATAATTTCCCGCAAAAAGCCGCTGAATTGCTAGCGGCGGGTAATCCATTGGCATGGCTGCAAGGGCGCATGGAATTTGGTCCACGCTCATTAGGCTGTCGCAGTATCCTGGGCGATCCGAGCTTTCCCGGTGTAGCTGATCGCATCAATGCGCAGATTAAATATCGTGAACGTTGGCGTCCTTTTTGCCCAAGTATGTTGGATAAAGCCGCACCTGAGATATTGCAAACCAATCACCCCGCGCCATATATGACATTCACATTTGATGTGGCCGAAAGCTGGAAATCGCGTATCCCAGAAGTGGTGCATGAAGACGGTACAGCACGTGCGCAAGTGGTCACATATGCAACAAATCCACGCTATTACGAGTTGATTGAGCATCTTGAGAAATTGCGTGGTAATCCTGTTGTGCTTAATACATCACTCAATCGCCGTGGAGAACCGATGATCTGCTCGCCAACGGATGCACTGAATATGTTTTATGGCTGCGATCTGGAGTATTTGATGATGGAAGATATTCTTGTCACCAAAAAATAGCAGCTAAATTCTCATCATTGTTTGAATATACTGTCTAGTTTAGCTCATTCAAATTCAATGCGATTTTCAACCTGATTTTGCGATCAAAACCGCGTTTTTCTACACGGTTAATTTGACGGATAAGGCTCAATTAGCGATAATCGGACAGTTAGGTTTTTATTTAAATAGCAGTTAACCATTATAAAAAAGCATTTATGAAACAATCTCTAGTAGAAGTGACCGAACGTATTATTGAACGCAGTCGACCAACTCGCACTGCTTACCTGCATCGTGTCGATGAGATTCTGAAGCGTGAAAAAGGTGCCGACAGACTGGGCTGTGCTAACGTAGCACACGCTGTTGCTGCTCTGCCAGCTAGTGATAAGTTCAAAATCGTGGTTGAAAAAGCGCCGCATATTGGCATTGTCACAGCCTACAACGAGATGCTTTCAGCGCATCAGCCTTATGTGAACTACCCGGATATTCTGCGCGATGAAGCGCATAAATGTGGCGCGACCGTACAAGTGGCGGGTGGTGTGCCTGCTATGTGTGATGGCATTACGCAAGGCGAGCCAGGCATGGAGTTGTCGCTATTCAGTCGCGATAATATTGCCATGGGCACTGCGATTGCGCTTTCGCATGATGTGTTCGATGCCGCTTTGTTGCTGGGCGTTTGCGATAAAATCGTGCCGGGCTTGTTGATTGGCGCACTGCATTTTGGACATTTACCGTGCGTATTTGTGCCTGCAGGTCCAATGAGTACGGGCTTGGATAACACATCAAAATCTAAAGTGCGTGAAAAATATGCACAAGGTATTGTGGGGCGCGAAGAGTTATTTTCTTCAGAATCTGCCGCTTATCATGGTGCTGGTACCTGCACGTTTTATGGTACGGCTAATAGCAACCAAATGTTGTTAGAGGCGATGGGTTTACACGTACCAGGCGCGGCGTTTATTCACCCGCATGATGGTCTGCGTGAAGATTTAACCCGCGAAGCAGTTAGATTGGTATTGAATAACACACGTAAAGATAACTTTATTCCAATTGGTAAGTTGGTAGATGAACACGTGATCGTAAATGCGATGGTAGCTTTGTTGGCAACCGGCGGCTCAACTAACCATCTTATTCACTGGGTAGCTGTAGCGCGTGCTGCAGGCATTATTATCGACTGGACAGATTTTCATTATCTTGCAAAAGGTACGCCGTTATTGGCGAGCGTTTACCCTAATGGCAAAGCGGATGTTAATGAGTTTCAAAATGCTGGTGGCCCTGGTTTTGTGATACGCGAGCTGATTGACGGCGGTTACATGTACCCAGATGTATATACCGTAGCTAGAGGCGGTTTGCGCGAATTTGGCAAAAAACCTGTTAAAGAAGATGGCACGTTGGTCTGGAAAGATTATCCAGCCGAGAGTGGCGATGAAACAGTTGTCAGAACTGCTGCGCATCCCTTTAACGAATCAGGTGGCTTACGCTTGTTAAAAGGTAATTTAGGCCGTAGCGTCATTAAAATTTCTGCCGTGCCAGAAGATCGACATATCATTGAAGCGCCAGCGATTGTGTTTGATGCACAAGAGGAATTATTGGCCGCGTTCGATCGCGGAGAACTTGAGCGTGATTTTGTAGCGGTAGTGCGTTTTCAAGGACCTAAAGCCAACGGTATGCCAGAATTACACAAATTAACACCACCATTAGCCGTGTTGCAAAACAAAGGCTTTATGGTTGCAATCGTGACGGATGGCCGCATGAGCGGTGCATCGGGTAAGATTCCTGCTGCGATTCATTTAAGCCCGGAAGCAAGTGCAGGCGGTGCAATTGCCAAAATTCGCACTGGCGATATCATACGTTTAAATGCAAGTGTAGGTACGCTGAATGTATTGGTGGACGAAGATACTTGGGCAGAGCGTGAAGTGGAGGAATTATCTGATGCTAAACGCAACAATAATTCGCATGGTATTGGGCGTGAGTTGTTTGGTGGGATGCGGAAAAATGTATTATCCGCCGAAGAAGTCGCAATCACCTGGCTATAAACTTTGCAAATCGACTGATGTTGCAATCACTTGCCCTACTATCGTACTGTCTGCGCTCATGTGTCTTGCTTTCAGCCGATTATCAAAGTTTAGGCTGTTGATATCGCTAAGAACTACTTAATCTATCACTCCCGCGCAGGCGGGAATCCATTTTAAAGTTTAAATATTCATTTTTTTAACTAGGTAACAATATGATTAATACATTAGATTTAGCAAAAGAAGGTCCAGTAATCCCCGTTATCGTGATTAACAAAGTAGAAGATGCCGTACCAATGGCAGAAGCTTTGCTGGCGGGTGGTATTCGCGTATTGGAAGTGACATTGCGTTCATCTTGCGCACTGCAAGCGATGGAACAGATTGCGAAACACGTACCAGATGCAATTTTAGGTTCAGGCACTGTGCGTAACTTAAAAGATGCGCAGGCCTCATTAGATGCAGGCTGTAAATTTGCGGTTAGCCCAGGCTACACAACAGAATTAGGTCAATTTTCGCGCAAAATTGGTTTGCCATTATTGCCAGGCGTTTCAACTGGTTCAGAAATCATGACAGCTAACGCAGATGATTATTTTTTCTTAAAACTATTCCCAGCAGTTGCAGTGGGCGGTGTTAACTTGTTAAAAGGTTTTGCTGGTCCTTTTGGCGATGTGAAATTTTGTCCAACTGGCGGTGTTACAGTTGATTCTGCACCACAGTTTCTAAGCTTGCCTAATGTGGTGGTTTGTGGCGGTACATGGTTAACGCCAGCAGATGCAGTTGCGCGTAAAGACTGGGCGCATATTACCAAATTAGCTAAAGAGGCTAGTGCAATTAAACCTGCATAAGTGAATGGTTGCGTTAAAATTAGGGTTTGTGTTTTAACACAAACCCTTTTTTATTGAGCGTAGATTTTATCGAGCTTAAGTTTTATTAAGCCTGAGTTGATTGATTTTGAAATTGAAGTGAGGAAGTTTTTTGCACTCGTTAACTAAAACCTTGGATTTAAAAAAATATAAAGCAATCGTGTTCGATTGTGATGGCGTGATTCTGGATTCGAATGTTGTGAAAACTGAAGCTTACTTTCGCACCGCTAAAAATTTAGGTGCAACAGATGAGCAAGCACAAGCGCTGGTAGATTATCACGTTAAATTAGGTGGTATTTCGCGTTATCACAAGTTTGATTGGTATTTGCGCGAAGTATTAAAGCAAGCTGTCACAGACGAAGCAATTCAAGTTTTATTGGATGAGTTTAGCCGCGAGTTAGAAGAAGGTTTAATGCATTGCACCATTGCCGATGGCTTGCAAGAGTTACGTGATGCCACAGCAGGTATTAAATGGATGATACTTTCTGGTGGCGATCAACAAGAAATTCGCGACTTATTTGCCAAACGTAAGCTTGCCGATTTATTTGACGGCGGCTTGTTTGGCAGCCCAGATAATAAAGATGCAGTTCTGGCGCGTGAAAAAGCCAGCGGTAATTTGCAGCTGCCCGCATTATTTATTGGTGACAGCAAATACGATCATGAGGCATCCACAAATGCAGGACTGGATTTTATTTTTGTCAGTGATTGGACAGAGGTGCCTGACTGGCAGGATTTCTGTCGTGAAAACCACATTTGTGTAGAACCCAATATAAGGTCACTGTATTAATGTTTCTTTATTTCCAGCAATTTTATTTTAAGAGCCAACCGTTATCAAAAGTAATGTTTGATGATATGTGCATGCAGGGTAAAGTTATTGAACAGGATGAGCGTGGCATAAAAGTAATCGAATTACCAAATGGTGACATGTTAAAAGTTTTTAGAGTTAGACACTTATTGAGCGGCACTCAGTTATATACGCATGCAAGACGCTTTTGCCGAAATGCACGGCGATTAAAAAGTATAAATATTCCGACAGTAGAGGTTAAAAAGTTATTTTACTTCAAAGATAATCGACATGCTGCTGTTTTATATTCGCCCCTTGTTGGCATGACGTTAAAGGAATACGTGCATAAAGGCGGTGTCGACATCGAATATTTAGCACAAAAACTTGGTACGTTTATAGCTACGCTACATTTAAAAGGTGTACATTTTCATTCCTTACACACTGGTAATGTAGTGATTACACCGCAAGGTGAAGTGGGTCTTATTGATATATCAGACATGAGCATTTATCCTTGGCCACTATTATGTAATACCCGTGTTAGAAGTTTTAAGCGCCTTTGCCGTTATACAGATGAGATTGAAATGCTGGGTGCAGAGTTTTGGCAATCGCTACAGAAGCATTATTTCAAGCACAGTTTATGTAGCCCTTGGTGTAAAGATAAAATTGAACAGGCTAATAAGAAGCTGATTGTTTTTTAGAAGATATATGATGCAAAACCAGACTCAGCAATGGGTGATACAAATCTGTCATAGTTACTACCCACCGTTTTTAGACTGCGCTAGGCAATACGCAGTTTTATTTAAAGACTCACCCTACAAAGTGCTGACCGTTTATTTAACGGGCGAAGCCAATGTGGGAACTGAGCAAGGTAGTGCATCAGATAAAGTCGTTTTTTTAGGCTATAAAAGTAGCCAAGTAAGGGGCTTAAAGTTAGGCGCTATTCACAAAATTAAACAACTCAATCAAAGTTACACATTTAAATTTTGTATCGCACATCGTGTAAAGCCGACCTACGTAGCGTTATTGGCTACTAATTTACCGGTAATTAGCGTGCACCACAACTACAATGATTACAGCAGTTGGTCAAGAAGAATCATTGTCAACTTTTTTAAATCGCGTTTACTCATGTTGGGCGTTTCTAATAGTGTGCGCAATGACTTGAGGCGCGATTTAAGGGGATGGGAGGCTGAGAAAATTCAGACGCTCTATAATCGTATCGATGTATTTACGACACAGCTTTCTATGTTATCCAAAACTGAAGCTAGAAAAGCACTGAATTTACCACAATCCGCATGGATAGTAGGTAGCGTGGGTAGGTTGCATCATGACAAGGACCATGCCACACTGATTCGTGGTTTTGAAAAGTCGCTGTTGCAATTGCCAAAGAATAGCTTGTTAGTGATTGTCGGTAAGGGTCCTTTAGAGGAAAGTTTAAAACGATTAGTGGCTAATCTTAAGTTGGAATCCAATGTGATTTTTACAGGTAATCTCCCTGATGCGAAACGCTATTTTAAAGCGTTTGATGTGTTTGCATTAACATCAGATCATGAGCCGTTTGGAATGGTATTGTTAGAGGCCATGGTTGCAGAACTACCTATTATTTGTAGTGATTGCGGTGGCGGGGCCGAGGTAGTGAAGAATATAGGGCAATTGTTTTCGCTAGGAAACTCAGATGAGTTGGCGACACAGTTAGTCAATACGTATCAAGTAGATGTGCAAAACCATCATCAAAAACAGAGCTGGCAAGACTCAAATATGCAAATTGAATTAAATCGTTACTTTTCAGATGAAGCTGCAAAAGGTTATTTTTGGTGCTTACCTTTTGTTAAGCAGTGCATATCCAATTAAGACTATATAAAATTCATTATTTTCCAACCTGAGGTTGCCAGAACTCTAAATATTGTGCAGATGATTTAGTAGCGTATTTATTCAGTAACTCAAATCTCGCTTTATTATCGGGGATTGCTAGCTGACTAAAGCCAGAAATACCCAAGCCGATTTTCCCACCTTCAACCGTTAAGTTAATGCTATCTAATATTGTAGGTAGATGATCTACATGTGTGATTTCATCTCTGTTTTTAATAAGTTTGGTATTTTTTATGATGTAATTATTAAATACAAAGCGTTCGTTTGCTTTCTGTAGTTTTTTTGTCACTGGGTTGGTCATTACAAGATGATCGCCCATAATGACAACAGTAGTATTTTCTAGGTAGCCTTTTTTATCCATATAATGGACAAGATCAGCCAGCAAAGTGGAAGTACATCTTACAATATCTTTAAACTCTATTGCGCCGCTGGCTGTACATGTTTTGGAGTAGCTACCATCAGGCATATGTGTGTCTAAGGTAAGTAAGGTCACATTGTAGAGGGAGCCTTTTTGCTCTAATAAGTCAATTTTATGCTTAGCATAATTGAGTAAATCATCATCAAAAACTCCCCAATGATTTTGAGGCAATTTAGGATCTAATATTTTGGAGAGTTCATCTCGTCCCCAGATTTCATCATAGCCATGATCAGAGAAGAATTTGCCTTTCCCAGCAAATGAAAGAGCTGCGCCCCCAATAAAAACATTGGTGTAATCGTGTTTTTTTAAAATATCCCCTAGACAGTCTATATTTGGTAAAAATTGGCTGGTGAGTTCAGTAGCACTATTTTTTCGACGATCTCCGCCACCAAATACAGGTCGAAGTGGAATGCCGCATTGTGTAGAAACAATGCCAGCCATTGTCCAGCTAGTACCAGTGATTTGGCGTTGCTTTAAAAAGCTAACTCCTCCTAATGTGTGGGCCGATATATTTTTAAGCAGGTCTTCATTAAATATTTTTTTGTTATCGTAAGTGGACTCCAATGATTCTACATATATCAATACTAGGTTCTTAGGTTTATTAGCAATTATCTTTGTTTGCGAAGGCGCTTTATAATATTGAGCATAAAAATCTAAGCTATTTGGCGACATGGAGTCAACAAAATAAGAAAATGCTGAAAAGTGAAATAGAGCATATACGAAAGCAGTTGTTAATAAATAATATTGCTTAGGCAAAAAAATCAGTTTTTTACTCAACTTGTGCTGAGATAATAATTGCACAAGGCTTACTTTTATCGTGGTATATAGTTTTTTGATTGTGTTAAAACAGTCTGCATTAAAAAGCATTGCAATAATCGTGAGAATTAGTGGTAGTAAAAGACTTTTGTTGTAAAAAGTTCTGATAATCGATTGGTCCGCCGTAAGTAGGCCTTCGCTGCCAAACTCTAGATGATATAAAATTTGGTCAATTGAAACCTCACCAAACTCTTGACGCAACCAGATAACAAAACAAAATATAAAGAATGCGAGAAAATAAACAACAAATTTAGTGATTATTGGAATAAATTTTATTTGAGATAAGCGATAAAGCATGAGTTAAACCTGAACGAAATGAGTCTGATGATTGTAAGTTTGATGATTCTAATGATCAGTATGCAATGGTGTGAGTAAATCTTTTCTTATGAAGTATAAAAAACCTAGGATAAATGTTAATGGGTAAATATTCGTGCTACTAAAAAATGGAAAGTTTAATCCATTCAGTACGATGAGAATAGTGAGTATCACTAGATTCAGCGTTGATAGGTCGCGATAAGCAGTATAGTTTTTTCTCATACTAAGTAATTTTTGATATAAAAGATAATACATATAAAGCGTTAGTACTAAACCAATTAGCCCTGATATGTATAGCATTTCTAGAATAAGATTATGCGGCGATCTGAAGTCTTGAATGTGATGATATCTTGAGACTTTTTTGAAGTCTTCATAAAAACTTTTCAGCCCATTTCCAACTATCCAATTCTTTGGTGCAACAGTTTTTTGTAATTGCCATGTGTCTTGCCAAATAGTTACACGTTCTTCTGTGGTGATGTTTTGTGCTAGCTCTTTGAACCTGGAAGAGTAGTTGAAAATATTGAAGCTTACCAAAAGCGCCTGTATCGCAATAAAAATCACGATAAATTTAATCCAGTTTTGCTTATTAAAATAAGTAAATATAAAAAATAAACTTATCAGTAAGCCAATCCATACTGGTCTGGATGATGTGTAAAGAATAATTGCAGATAAAGGAATGCTGATTAATAGATAGATATAACGATATTGAGCGCTTGAACTGAAAAAGTAATAAAGTGCTACACAAAAGCCAATTGCACTGTAGAGCGCTAAGAAATGTGGATTGCTTGTTGTGCCATAAATGCCTTGATAAGGGCCAATTTGAAAGTAGATGGTAATAATTTGCACTATAACGTAAACAAAAAGTATAAATGCACTTAGTTTTTTAGTGATGTTTTTAATCTGCGGTATTTTAAATTCCGCTAATATCATTAAAGAGATTAATAAGCCGTAAGCGTAAAGTATGTTCCTCGCATAATTTTTAAAGCGAAATTCACCAGTGGCAAGGTAATTTAGTGTTAAAAAAACAATAGGAATTAGTGAAAGTTTAGCGGCTGACTTAATAAAAACAAAGTTTCTTTCTGAAAGTTGCCAAGCCAAAAAAATCAGTGATATGTAAAAATTTATTTTTAATAATCGATTGCTGACATCTTCAAATTTGAACATTAATGCAAATACGATGACTGCCAAGATTGTAAAAATAAATCCGAGTAGAATATTTCTTCTATGATGACTGAAAAGAGTTGAAAAGCACAGGGTCATTTTAATTGCCTAATGATATTGGTTGGATTTATTTTGATTAAGCAGGCAAGTTTTTTGCTATCATCTGAGAATTTACACGTTCTTTGAAAGCAAGGGCTGCATGATAAGCTCAAATATTCAATCACTGCTTTTTCACTCATCGGTGGTGTGTGGTACGGGTTGGATGAGCCAAAAATGGCAACCAGCTTTTTATCTAAAGCCGCTGCCACGTGCATCAAGCCAGAATCATTGCTGACAACGGTGTCGCATAACGACATTAAATCAATCGCTTCGCCTAATTTTGTTTTGCCGCCAAAGTCTACACAGCGATTTTGTGTTAACTGATTAATCTGATTGGTGACTGGAATGTCTTTATCTGAACCAAATAGCCACACTTGCCAGCCCTTTTTAATCGCATCATTAGCCACTTCTGCATAATATTCCGTTGGCCAGCGTTTGGCTTCGCCGTATTCTGCACCCGGGCATAAGCCCAGTATTTTATCTTGACTTGATTGAATGCCAAGTTTAGCCAGTGTTACAAAAGCGGTTTGCGCGTCGGTGATCAATTGCGGATTTGGAATATTTTTTGGTAAAGCTTCGTTCGCGTTTAAACCCAAAAACACAAAGCGCTCAACGGTTTTCTTCAAAGTCGTTTTATCTAGTGGGCGAATATCATTAATCAAGCCATAACGCATCTCGCCTAAAAAACTGGTGCGTTTTTTAATGCCAGCAGCCCAAGGCAGTAGTGCAGATTTAAATGAGTTGGTGAGGATGATTGCTTGGGTGTAACCGGCTTGCTTCAAGCTCCTGCCAAATGTTATTCGTTGCCAAAAAGCCAATTCGCCATGCTTAAATGGTAAGGCTATTTTCCCGCTGACTTCTGGCATACGCTCTAGCAGAGGTAATGTCCATGCCGGTGCGGCAACGTCAATGATGCAATTTGGCCGATTAGCTTTAAGTGTTTTAAACAAGCTTTGGGCTAAGACCATATCGCCTACCCAAGCTGGGCCTAGTACTAGTATTTTCTCAGGTTTTTTTGGGGCAGACATTTGCGAATGAATGACTAGCTTAGCTATTCATTTTTTTGATGATGTTACTGGTGCTTCTGCCTTCTACTAAATCGATAAGCGCAATTTCACCGCCCCAGGAAAGCACTTCTTTGCCACCGACTACTTGGTCTGCAGTGTAATCGCTGCCTTTGGCGATAATGTTCGGCTGAATGGCGTTAATCAAATTAAGCGGGGTGTCTTCATCAAACAAGACGACCGCATCTACGCTTTCCAGCGCGGCCAATACACGGGCACGGTCATTTTCTGAAACAACTGGGCGTGTTGGTCCTTTGATGGCGCTTACGGAGCGATCGGTGTTTAAGCCTAAAATCAATTTATCGCCACGTTTTTTTGCGGCCTCTAAATAGGTGACATGTCCTGCATGTAGTAAATCAAAGCAGCCGTTGGTAAATACGATGCTTTGCTTGTCTTTTTTCCACGCGCTTACTTTAGCTTTTAATTGGCTGATATCGCAAATTTTATGTGCTTGTTCGCTGCTTTGCTGGCTGGCAAGCGCTTCTATTAAATCTGCTTGCGAAATAGGCACGGTGCCGACTTTCCCCACAACCACAGCTGCTGCAATATTCGCCAGTTGCAAGCTTTGCAGCACCGAAAGGTTGTGCATTAGGCCTGCGGCTAATGTGGCAATCACGGTGTCACCAGCGCCTGAAACATCAAATACTTGCTTGGCGGTAGCGGGTAAATGATGAGTTGCCTCGTCAATGAGTGTAATGCCTTCTTCACCACGCGTGACGGCCAGAAAATCTAAATCTAATTGTTCTTTAAGTGTCGTGGCTTTGCTGATTAAATCGGCGTCATCAGTCGTACTATTACACGCTTCTGCGGTTTCTTTTTTGTTGGGAGTGAGTGCGGTAGCACCATTATATTTGCTGTAATCGCGTCCTTTTGGGTCAACTAATACTGGAATATTGGACGTTTTGCATTGCATAATAATCGCTTGGCAGGTTTTTTCGCTTAGCAAGCCTTTTGCATAATCTGACAAAACAACCACGCTGGGTTTCAACGCTAATTGCTGTTGAATCACAGCCGTTAGGTCTGTATTTTCAGCAGCATTAAAGCTTGCATTGCTTTCCTGATCCAGTCGTAACATCTGTTGATGGCCGCTTAAAACACGAGTTTTGGCAATAGTAGGGCGGTTAACCGAGGTGTAAATGCCATTTACATCCACGTTCATTTGTTTTAATAAACGTATCAACGTTGCACCTTCGCTATCGTCGCCGACGCAACCGATAATATGCGTTTTGATGCCGAGCAGTGATAAGTTCGCGGCTACGTTAGCCGCGCCGCCAGCACGTTCATTTTGCTGATTCAACAGCACGATAGGCACAGGCGCTTCTGGTGAAATGCGACCAACAGAGCCAATTAAATAGCGATCCAGCATGACATCGCCGATAATTAGCGCATGGTGTTTATTGGAGTCGAGATGAATGCTACCGAATTGTTTAACGGCGGATAGCAGTGGATCAGTTAAATGTTGCGACATAAAAAGCTCAATATCAAGACCTTAAGACTCTAGAATTTCACATAGAGAATGACCAACAAAGATATGCGCTTCCTGAATACGCGCGGTGACTGAGGATGGCATCACTAAATTAAATTCGCAAATCGCATTCAGTTTTCCGCCGTTACCGCCGGTTAAGCCGACTGTTGTTGCGCCAATTTCTTTGGCCGCTTCCATAGCGCGCACAACATTGGCACTATTGCCGCTGGTGGTAATGCCAATGACTAAATCTTCCGGGCGGCAAAGCGCTTCAACTTGGCGTGCAAAAATATAATCGTAACCATAATCATTGCCTACGGAGGTGAGAATGGATGTGTCGGTTGTGAGTGCGATTGCAGGCATACCTTTGCGTTCTTTTTTAAAGCGCCCGACAATTTCTGCCGCGATATGCTGACTATCTGCCGCGCTACCGCCGTTGCCCATAATTAAGATTTTTCCACCAGATTTAATGCAATCTTGCATCTTAATACCGACCGCGCTAATCAATGGGAAAAGCGGTTCAAGCGCGTTAAACATTGCCATGTGGGCGGCATGTTCACCTCTTAGATAGTTAATGTAATCCATTAGCAGTATTTGTCCTCACTTAATAGATAGTTCTGAACATAGTCTTTCACCCCGTCTTCAAGGCTGGTGAATGGCGCAGAATAGCCCGTAGCGCGCAATTTAGACATAGTGGCTTCAGTAAAGTATTGGTATTTACCTTGCAAATCTTCTGGCATGGCAATGTAATCGATTTGCGGTGTTTTGCCCATGCTTTGCATCACGGCAGTGGCTAAATCCTTAAAGCTGCGTGCTTTTCCTGTGCCAATGTTATATATGCCATTGGAGGCTGGTTTTTTTGCAATCACTGCTTCGTTTAAAAAGTGCGCGATAATATTGGCGCAGTCTTTCACATAGACAAAATCACGCATTTGCATACCATCATCTATATTGGCTTTGTTGCTTTTAAATAGCTTCATGCCACCAGTGGCCTGTACTTGATTAAACGTGTGAAAAGCCACGCTTGCCATGCGTTCTTTATGGTATTCGTTAGGACCATACACATTAAAAAACTTAAAACCTGCCCATGCGGGTGGCTGTGGGAGGTTGTTGGCTACTTGGCGTAATGCCCATTGATCAAAAAAATGTTTTGAATAACCGTAGCCATTAAGCGGGCGCAGATTTTCAATACTCGCGTCGTTATAACCAGCGGCGCCATCACCATAAGTAGCAGCAGAACTAGCGTAAAAGAAAGGCACTTTTTTTGCTGCGCACCAAGTCCATAAATTTTGGCTGTAGTGAATATTGTCGGCAACCAGCTTACTGAAATCACGCTCAGTCGTTGCGCTAATGGCACCCATATGTATGACCGCGTCGATATCATTTCTATCTTGCAGCCATTCCATTAATTGATCTTTTTGCAGATATTGCGCATATTGGCGTTTAACTAGGTTTTGCCATTGCGATTCGTGCGCGAGATTGTCAACAATGACTAAATCATCACGGTTAAGTTTGGTATTAAGGTGCCATGCGATGATTGAACCAATCATCCCCGCGCCGCCTGTAATTACTATCATAGGTGCAGTTTACTCACTAAAAAGTAGAGTATAACGCTTATTGTTTAGCACCCAAAGCTTGGGCTCTTAATTTAGACATTTCTGCCTCTTTTTTCGCCTGTGCGTTATCCCAATTGCCAAAGGAATCAGTAGTCACCCAGCCTTGCAGGTTTTCCAGCGCAATCTCTGTCATCGCGTGTATCCAATCCTCATTTTCATTGAGCGCAGGAATGTAATGATATTCACCGCCGCCAGCGTGGGTGAATATTTCTTTACCTTCCATGGCGATTTCTTCTAAAGTTTCCAGGCAGTCACTGCTAAAGCCGGGGCAAATGACATCGATGCGTTTGGTTTTTTTCTTGCCTAAATCTTCCAGGGTTGCTGCCAAGTAAGGCTTTAGCCATTCCTGCTTACCAAAGCGCGATTGAAAAGCGATGACATAATCATCCTTACCCAAATCCAATGCTTCCGCCAATAAGCGCCCGGTTTTCTGGCAAGCGCAATGGTAAGGGTCACCCTTGCTCAAATGCACTTTTGGAACACCATGAAAACTCATGACCAACTTGCTCGGCTTACCGTTGATTTGCCAATGCGCTTGTACGCTTTTTGCCAACGCGGCAATATAAGCAGGATGGTCGTGATAGCTGCGAATGGTGCGTATGCCGGGCATATTGCGCATTTTAAGCAGTACGCGCCAAACTGAATCAAAAGAAGATGCGGTGCTGCTGGCGGCGTATTGTGGATACAGCGGAAATACCAAAATACGGTCGCAATGCTGGGTTTTGAGTTTTTCAATCGCAGATTGCATACTTGGGTTGCCGTAGCGCATGCCCAACTCAATCGCAAATGGCGATTTGATTTTCTGTGCTAAAAATCCGCGTAATAATTGAGTTTGTTTTTGCGCATGTACCAGCAAAGGCGAGCCTTCGTTTGTCCATACTTGCGCATATTTAGCAGCTGATTTTTTGGGACGAATAAGCAAAATAATGCCGTTTAAAATAAACCACCAAATGGCACGTGGAATTTCCACTACGCGCGTGTCGCTTAAGAACTGCCGCAGATAAGGTCGCAAAGCTTTTGCAGTTGGCGCATCTGGCGTACCTAGATTGGCGATTAATATGCCAACTTTAAGTTGGTCGCCGTGTGAAAAGGGTGGTTCGGGATTGTAATAGGCCATATCGGTAATTTTAGTGTAATCGCTTGCCAATAGCTATTAACAAAGCATAGTGGAGAATTAAGCTGACGCAGAATGAAGCTTACGTGTTTATCATGACGTCTAAGAGTTAGACAGCGCATTAGAAAGCAGTTTTGAGGTCACGTCCACAATCGGAATCACCCGCTCATAAGCCATTCTGGTGGGGCCTATGACACCAAGAGTACCGACCACCTGACCATCTGCTTCATAAGGCGCGGTAATCATGCTGCATTCGTCCAATGGCAGATAACCGCTTTCGCCACCGATAAAAATCTGGATGCCTTCTGCGTGCTGGCTATTATCTAGCAGTTGCATTAACGAAGTACGACGCTCAAATATCTCAAATAATTTGCGCAGACTATTCACGTTTGTAGATAGCTCGTCGACTTGCAGTAAATTGCGTTCCCCCGCAATCACCACGCCATCATTGTCGGCCGTTTTGCTGCTGGCTTCTAACGCGGCCGTCATCAACGTGCTGATATCGGTTTGCATCTGTTTAAGTTCAAGGTGCAACTTCTGTTGTACCTCTGTAAAGGTTTGCCCTGAAAAGTTAGCATTAAAATAGTTGCTGGCATGTGTTAACTCGCTGGCCGAATAAGGTTTTTCGGCTAGAATAATGCGGTTTTGCACATTGCCATCGCTGGTCACAATAATCACTAAAATGCGCTTATCGCTCAGCGGTAAGAACTCCAGATGCTTAAACGCAACGCGCTGACGCTTGGGAATCATCACCACGCCTGCAAATTGAGTGAGCTGCGACAGCATATCTGCTGCATTGTTAATTAGCTCATTTTGGTTAGGCGAGTTTAAGCCTTGTTTCATTTGTTGAATGGCTTGGTTCTCAAGTGGCTGAACGGTTAATAATGAGTCAACAAAAAGGCGATAACCTTTTTGCGTGGGAATGCGCCCAGCGGAAGTGTGTGGGCTAGCGATAAAACCTAATTGCTCCAAATCGGACATCACATTGCGAATCGTGGCGGGGCTGACATCAAGTCCGCTGTGTTGTAGCAAGGTGCGCGAGCCGATTGGCTGACCATCACTAATGTAATGTTCTACCAAGGTTTTTAATAAGATTTGTGCGCGTTTGTCCAAGTTGAATCAGCTTAATAAATCGTTAATTAACGGTTATTATATCGCTTAAGTCATGTTTGAATCTTCAGTTTTAAGCAGTGATTTAAAAGCTAGCGCTATTCACGTAGGTTCAGATTCTGCCTATTTTCATACGCTCACTTTTTCAAATATCCTAATCTATGATTTAATAGTGAGATGACTCAACCATTCAAATCTATCGCCATTATTGGCAAATACATGAATCAACATGCCTTGCAGCAAATGCAGGCAGATTTAGCAGATTTAGCGCGACATTTAAGAGCAAAAAAAATCGAAGTTTGGATAGAGGATAATACGGCACAACATGCTGAGTTGTCTGGTTTTAAAACCGCATCGCTGGCAAAAATTGGCAGCAAAGTGGATTTAGCCATTGTGATGGGCGGCGATGGCACTATGCTAAGTGTCGCCAGAAGCCTCATTGATAACAATATTCCGCTTGTAGGCATTAACCGCGGCCGCTTTGGTTTTTTAACTGATTTACGCGCAGAGGATATGCTGCGGTCGGTCGACAAGATTTTATCCAATCGCTACCAAATTGAATCGCGCATGCTGATTAATGCCAAAATTTTGCGTGGCGGTAAAACTTTGCATCAAGGCCTGGCGTTTAACGACGTGGTAATTAAAGGTGGTTTGCGTTTAATCGAGATGGCGGTTGAGATTAATGGTCAATTTGTTCACAAGCAGCGTGCAGACGGTTTGATTTTAAGTACGCCAACCGGTACTACCGCTTACGCCTTAAGCGCAGGCGGCCCAATCTTACACCCGAGTTTAGAAGCTATTGCGATTGTACCTGTTAGCCCGCATACGCTAAGCAATCGGCCAATTGCAGTCAATAGCTCCAGCTTGATTCAGATCACATTAGTACAAAGCGATGACGGACAGGTGAGCTATGATGGTCAGTTTCAATTAATGTTAGAAAGCGGTGACAAGATTTTAATTCAGCGTGCAGAAAAGGAAGTGAAGCTGCTGCATCCGAGCGAGTACTGTTATTTTGATATGTTGCGCAACAAACTCAACTGGGGCTAGTTATTCAATGCAACAATTTGCAATCACTGTGTTAACTGCAGCTTGCCGTACTATGTGTACTGTCTGCGCCTTGTCGCCTTGTGCTTGCAAATTCTTCCAATGAATATGCATTTTATAAAGTTTTAATGAGCTATTAAACCTATGCTACAAGTACTTTCCATTCGTGATTTCATTATTGTCGACTCTCTCGATTTAGAGTTTGAAAACGGCTTTACCACGCTCACTGGCGAAACCGGTGCAGGTAAATCCATTTTAATCGATGCGTTATCGCTGGCTTTGGGTGCGCGAAATGATGGTTTGATTGCGCGTGCAGGTACAGATAAAGCTGACATTAGTGCGACTTTTTCGATTGACCAAAATGTTGCTGCAAAAAAACTGGTTAAGTGAAAATGAGATTGAAGCGGATGATGCGCTGATGTTACGGCGCGTGATTTATGCCGATGGGCGTAGTCGCGGATTTATTAATGGTGCCTCAGCAACCGTTAATCAGATGAAAGAGTTAGGCGAGTTTTTGGTGGATATTTATAGCCAAAATGCCCACCACTCTTTACTTAAACCATCTACGCAACGGCAAATTCTGGATGACTTTGCTGGCAGTTCAACATTAGCCAACCAAGTCGCGAAACAATATAAAACCTGGGCGCAATTGAATAGCCAGCGCATCGATGCTGAAAAAAATGCAGCCGCTTATGCAGATGAATTGGCAGAATTGCGCGACCAAACACGCGAATTGCAACAGCTTAATTTTTCGCTGGAAGATTGGCAAGAAACGCAATTGGAACATCATCGTTTGGCTAATGGCGCCAGCTTGTTAACAGGTTTGGAGACATGTATCGCGCTACTAGATGAAAACGATATGAATGCGAGTGCAATGCTGGCCCAGGTGCAGCAGAAATTAACCGCATTGGTGGAGTTTGATGGGCAATTAAAAGAAGCGGCAGATGGTGTGGATTCTGCACTGATACAACTGGAAGAAGCCAGCCGTGCTTTAAACCGCTACTTACAAAAAGCAGAGCTAGACCCTGCAAGACTGATTGAAGTCGAAAACCATATTCAAGCAGTACACAACATTTCGCGCAAATATCGCAGCAAACCAGAAGAGTTGCCTGATTTGCTAGTGGTATGCCAGGTGCGCATGGCGGAGTTAGAAGGATTTGCCAACGATGGCGCGTTAGCGAAACAAGAGGCGGAGGCGCTAAAAATATACCAAGATTTAGCCAAGCAATTAAGCCAAAAACGCCAAGATGCCGCCAAAATATTAAGCCAAAAAATCAGTGCGGAAATGCAACGCCTATCATTAAGCGGCGGCAAATTTGATGTGGCATTAACTGCATGCGAGCCGTCAGTTAATGGCTTGGAAACAATAGAGTTTCTGGTAGCAGGCCATGCAGGTGTTGAGCCGCGACCATTAAACAAAGTCGCATCAGGCGGCGAATTGTCACGCATCAGCTTGGCACTGCATGTAACAACCGCAAGTCAGGGCAGCGTGCCATGCATGATTTTTGATGAGGTGGATGTAGGCATCGGCGGCGGCGTGGCAGAAGTGGTCGGGCAATTGCTCAAACAATTAGGTGCAGAACGGCAAGTATTAGTCATTACGCATCTGCCGCAAGTCGCATCACAAGCCACACAACACTTACAGGTAAGCAAAACTCAAAGTAATGGTGCAACTTTAAGCCATATTCAAGCGTTAAGTGTAGCGGAGCGTGTAGAAGAGATCGCGCGTATGTTAGGTGGTTTGAATATAACTGAAACCACGCGTATTCATGCAAAAGAGATGCTGAATGTTTGACTGCTTTGTTAAGTTTTATAGCACAGAAACCAACTTTTTCCTTTTTTCTTCAAATTCTGAATCTGTGAGCAGACCCGATTCGTGAGCCTTTTTCAACTTCATTAGCAAGTCTAGCGAGGAACTTGCCTTATTTTTAGACTCTAAATTTTCGTTGGATTTACTCTTTGAAACTTTTTGCTTTAATTCAGACTTGAGTTGTTTCAGCTGTTCTTGAAGATGCTTTAAATGTGACTGCCTTTCCAATTTTAATTCTGCTATTTTGCTGCGCTTTTGCGCAACTTCTTTGGATATAGAAGCATTAGATGCCGCCGCAGCTGAGCGCATAACGCCACGATATTTGGAACCCAAAAATGCACCAAGCAATCCACGCCCAGAGCCTTGATTTTTTGCTCTTGCCTCGGCAGCACTTAAAGACAATGCAGAGTTTGCATCAACACATTCTTGAATTGATGACTTTGCTAGAGTAATTCTTTGCTCAAGTTGACCAATATCTTTTTCAAGGGCAGCCAGCTCATTATTAATATTTTCATTTGTCACGACTTGCTTCCTAGTTACTTAACGCGAAGTCGGCCCCAAATACAAACTTAATTTGGATAGATTGTTAAATTAACAGTTGTTTATTTAATCATTTTTAAATCAACTGGTTAATTATTTTATTTCGCCAATTCTGCCGCTTCAACTACCACCTTATAAAGCTGTACTTCTTGCGCTGTTCTAACCCGCTCACCAACTGCAACTTGATTACGTTTTCCTGCTGCAACGCCATTAATCATCATCGGCCTGCTTTGTCCAATGGCGCGGCCTGTTTGTGCGTCGTATTTCACTACGCGTACTTGCACTCGGCCGATTGGCACAGAAGTGCCATTTTGCACAATCGCGTATAGATTACCTGCGTTATCTGCTTGCACGCCAGATTGTATGTATTTGGCTGGGTTGCGCGGTAAGTCAATGCGCATAGCACGCTCAGCGGCCTCTTTACCAATATCAGAGTTGGAGCTGGCCGCCATTTGGTAGTTTTGTAAGGCTAAATCGGTTTGGCCGCGACTTTCGGCAATTTGCCCCATTAGCGCATAACCTGGCGCGGTGGGCAGTAATTCATTTGCACGTTTTAAGTAAGGTTCGGCTTCGGTTTTTTTACCTAAGTTAAATAAGGCAATGCCCGTTTGAATATGCGGTTTGAAATAATCCGGTTGCATTTTGATGGCTTTTTCATAATAGCCAATTGCTTCTTGCGATTTTTTATCGGTTAAAGCGATATCGCCTAATAATTCTTGAAATCGTGCTTCGCGCGGCTCACCTGCAATGGCTTGTTTTGCCAGTTTGGTTGCGGTAACGGTGTCCTTTTTGGCTAGCGCTTTTACGCCATCGTCATAAGCTTTGTAGGCGGCTTCGGTCGACTTTAATTTTTTTACTTTTTGTGCATACAACTCTTTGCCCCAGTTGCCACCTGCGCCGATTTTGGCAAGCGTTGCTTTATTGGCGGCTACACGCTCTGGTGAGGGCGGATGGCTGGCAAATAGTCCAGTAATAAAATCACTTTTTTTGTCTGCGCTCAGGCGTACAAACGTTTCCTGTAAAGTGACTGCGGCGGCTGGGTCGTAACCGGCTTTTTTCATATACAGCATGCCGTAGTAATCAGATTCTGATTCTGCATCGCGACCGTATTTGCTAGTGGTTAATTGTGCGCCAAGCTGTGATGCGCCGACAATTAAGTTGCCGTAATTACTGTTTTGCGCACCAATACCCACTGCAATCATGGCACCTTGCAATAGAATGCCGCGTTCCATGCCTTTTGCACCGTGGCGCGCGGCGGCATGTACAATCTCATGGCCCATCACAGCAGCTAATTCAGCTTCGCTATTTAACTCATACAATAAGCCACGATTAAACGCGATTTTCCCACCTGGCATCGCCCAGGCATTTGGCACCGAATCGTTCAATACTACAAATTCATAAGGTAATTCTGGCCGGTCAGAAACCGCACCGAGGCGTTTTCCAATATCTTGCACATAGGCGGTTAATTCGGGGTCAATAATGTAATCACCGCCTTGCGATTGGCGGGCAGGGGAGTAATTTTCTTTACCAATGGCGATTTCTTTGTCTTCAGATACAAACTGAAACTCTGTTTTTTTTGTGACAGGGTTTGTACCGCAGGCAGAAAGGCTTAAACCAATAGCGACTGTAATCAGTAGCGCAGAAAAGTGTTTAGACATGATTGACTCCCCCAATGCGAAGTTATTTAAAGCAGGCAAGGTAAATTCAACGTTTTGGCATCAAACAGGGCTGACGAGATGGCTATTTATTTTGCTACGCTTATTTTTTACTGTTTTTTGGTTATTTATTTTTTCTTGCCGCAAGGTTGGTCTGTGCAAATGCCATAAATCATCAGGGAATGTTCTTGCATTTTGAAGCCGCGAGATTCGGCCGCCTTTTGCTGGCGTTTTTCAATCTCTTCGTCGTAAAATTCTTCTACGCGACCACATTTAACACAGACGATATGGTCATGGTGCGTGCCTTCATTTATCTCAAATACCGCTTTTCCGCTTTCAAAATGATGGCGTGATAGCAAGCCGGCCTCTTCAAATTGCGTTAGTACGCGATAAACCGTTGCCAAGCCAACATCTTCACCCGTGGTAATTAAAATTTTGTATACATCTTCTGCCGATAAATGGCGTTCTTTGCTGTTTTCAAACAACTCCAAAATTTTTAAACGTGGCAGGGTGGCTTTTAATCCAGCGTTTTTTAAATTGTTTTGATCATGCATGATAGGTACTCAATAATAATAGGATGTTAATTTGTAGTTTTAG
>Ga0160182_102807_pt1 | contig 34984 bp, 34 predicted proteins | sample met14sa_FD_108561 | JGI IMG/M metagenome (GOLD analysis project Ga0160182, IMG submission 108561) | Synthetic bacterial communities of pure cultures from sediment of Lake Washington, USA, under high oxygen condition - MT... | ecosystem: Engineered > Modeled > Simulated communities (microbial... >... | reverse complement strand
CGTTGCAAGATTAAGCACATTGAGCTCTTGCCATAAAGCATAAAGCGCCTCTGTTTTCACATCTGGTAGAATAATATTTTGCTCGTGAGACACACGTAACTCGCCAAACCCATAGCTATCAGCCATTTCAGCAAGTACCTCCATCTGGTCAGCCGTCATATCACCAGGCGGAGAACCCGTTGCCTTCAGTGAAACTGTCACTGCAGAGTATCCTGAAACTTTATGATGATGAACATTAGTGCGAAACCATCTTGCAAACGCAGTATTAGTTGTCAAATGATGTGCCATGACTGCGTTATCATTTTCACTCACCGTTTCATAGGTAGGCCATGAAAACTTATTGGCAATACTACTTACAAACTCTTCAGTCACCGTGTCAGCACCACCCTTAATCAGCGCCCACTGATCATTCACTTGTTGCGCGAACACTTCTGGCGTAAGGTCTTTTACAAGAATTTTAATTCGTGCTTTATATTTGTTATCTCGTCTGCCATGAAGGTTGTACACACGTAGTGTCGCCTGCAAATAAGTTAACAAATCATGCCAAGCAACAAATGGATTGATGAGCTTGCCTATGATAGGCGTTCTACCCAAGCCACCTCCCACAAAGCACATAAAGCCAAAAACACCATCCTGCTCAATTGCTTGCAATCCTATATCATGCACACCAATCGCGGCTCTATCTACTTCTGCACCACTCACTGCAATTTTGAATTTACGTGGTAAGAACGCAAATTCAGGATGCAGCATTGACCATTGCCGAATGATTTCACACCAAATAAGGGGGTTGATGATTTCATCATGCGCAACACCCGCAAAATGATCTGTTGTCGTATTGCGAATACAATTACCACTGGTTTGAATCGCATGCATCTGCACAGTTGCAAGCTTAGCCAAGATTTCTGGCACATCTTCTAGCCTAGGCCAATTGAACTGAATATTTTGTCTGGTAGTTAAGTGGGCATAACCTCTATCCCAACGCCGAGCAACATACGCTAAAGTACGCAGTTGCTTTGAGGTTAGCATGCCGTAGGGAATCGCGACGCGTAGCATTGGCGCATGTCGTTGAATATACAAACCATTTTGCAAACGCAAAACCCGAAACTCATCTTCAGTAAGCTGGCCATTTAGGAATCGTTGTGTCTGTCCTCTAAACTGGGCAACACGCTGCTCCACCAACTTCTGATCTATTTCATCATAGATATACATTTAATCACCTTAAAAATTTAGCGTTGATAAATCGCCAAATGATTATTTTTAACAGTGACTAAAGCTTAAGGTTTGGTAACAATTAATAACAGAGACAGATGCAGAGAAAAAAAGCATAACAGATGTTCTGTGACGCTATGACGATGACGAGCTCATCAACCCAAAGACTAAAGTACCTAGCGTAGACAATGCCGCCTCAATTCGCGCATCCCAAATATGCCCATAGTTCAGCCTAATGTAATCAGTAAAATGCTTTTGAGCAGAAAATATGGGTCCTGGTGCAATACTAATGCCATTATTAAGTGCAAGCTTATGCAGCTCAAGTGCATTAATCTCATCTGGTAACTTGACCCATAAGAAATAACCACCCTGCGGTAAAGTTAAGCAAGTCCCTTCAGGGAAGTAACGCTCAATCGCTTCTACAAACTTGATTTGATTCACTAATAAGGTATGGCGTAAATTACGCAAATGCTTGTCATACCCACCTTTTTGCAGATACTTGGCAATTGCCACCTGTGCTGGCACAGATGCAGAGATGGTTGTGGTTAATTTAAGACGCGCGACCGCTTTTGTATACCTACCAGGGACAACCCAACCAACGCGATAGCCAGGCGCAAGGCATTTAGAAAATGACGAGCAATGCATCACCAAGCCTTCTGTATCAAACGCTTTGGCTGGTATTGGACGTTTCTCACCAAAATATAGCTCGCTATACACGTCATCTTCAATCAAAGGAATTTGGTATTGCGTGATAAGCGCCACCAATGATTGCTTTTTCTCATCAGAGAGCAAACTTCCCAACGGATTCTGAAAATTAGTCATCAACCAGCAGGCTTTAGGCTGATGCTGCTGAATAGCACGCTCCATGGCGGCTAAATCAATCCCATCCTTGGGATGGCTGGGGATTGCTACAGCACGCAAGCCAATTCGCTCTATTGATTGCAATGCTGCATAAAAAGTGGGGGACTCTATCAGAACGGTATCACCAGGGCGCGTCACCGCCATCAAACATAGATTCAATGCTTCTAGAGCACCATTAGTCACCACAATATCGTCAGTAGTCACATGCAGACCATCTATCATGTAGCGCAATGCTATCTGACGCCTAAGATTAATATCACCAGCACTTAAATTATCTACACTTGCCCAAGGATCCATCACCTGAACACTTGACGCCATGGTTTTGGCCAAACTAGCCCTCGGAAATAATAACGGGCTTGGAAACGCTGACCCTAAAGGGATAACGGTTTTAAGCCGAATGGATTCCAGTACTTCAAATACGAGTTCGCTGACATCGACTTGTGTTGATTCTAGTTGATTCAGAATAGCTGGCGCTGGCGAAGATGGGATATTCATAGTACCGCTAGTGACAAAATATCCAGAGCGATCGCGTGCAGTAATCAATCCTCGTGCTTCTAAAAGATAATAAGCCTCTAGTACAGTAGCAGCACTCACGTTGCGACTTGCACTTGCCTGCCGCACAGAAGGAAGCTTATCTCCACGGCAAAGCACACCCTCCTGAATCGATTGAGCAATAGAGTTAGCAAGTAGCTCGTAAAGTTTCATAGCTTCCTAGTGATAAAATCAAGATAACCAATCTTATCTTAACTAAATAAATATACTAGTTTAATGCCCCATTAATTGTTCAACAGCTTCAGGTTTATCATGTACAGCAAATCGATCAACCATGGTAGCACTCGCTTCATTCAAGCCAATCACTTCAACCTGAATATTTTCTCGCCTAAACTTAATCACCACTTTGTCTAGCGCACTAACGGCTGTGACATCCCAAAAATGTGCACGACTCACGTCAATACGTACTTTCTCAATCAGCTCTTTATAGTCAAATGCATTAATAAATCGGTCTGCTGAAGCAAAAAACACCTGCCCAGTGATTTTATAGCTACGTAAGCGACCTTGGTCTTCTAGTACTGATCCAATATGTAAAACTTTTGAAATATTGTTAGCAAAAAAGAAACCTGAGAGTAAAACACCAACTAACACACCTTGCGCCAAATCGTGCGTTACTACAACAACAGCCACCGTGGCCAACATCACCACACTAAAGCTTTTTGGGTTTGATCGTAAATCTCTCACTGAAGCCCAGTTGAAAGTACCAATAGACACCATAATCATCACAGCAACCAATGCCGCCATTGGAATCCTTGCCACCCAATCTCCCGCAAACACCACCATTAATAACAATAAAACACCAGCAGCTAAAGTAGAAAGTCGCCCGCGACCACCAGATTTTACATTAATCACAGACTGGCCAATCATAGCGCAACCTGCCATCCCACCAAGAAACCCAGTAGCAATATTAGCAACACCTTGCCCAACACACTCACGGTTTTTATTACTTGAAGTATCAGTTAAATCATCCACAATTGAAGCTGTCATTAAAGACTCAAGCAAACCAACCACTGCCAATGTCGCAGAAAAAGGGAAAATAATACGTAATGTTTCCCAATTCAATGGGATATCTGGAATTAAGAATATTGGTAAGCTATCTGGCAGCTGACCCATGTCACCCACGGTACGAATATCTAAACCCATCATCAATGAAATTGCCGTTAACACTATAATAGTGACCAATGGTGATGGTATTGCCTTAGTGAGATATGGGAACAAATAAATAATGCCTAATCCACCAGCCACCATTGCATAAACCACCCAACTTACATGAGTAAGCTCTGGTAACTGCGCCATAAAAATTAATATTGCCAGCGCATTCACAAACCCGACAACGACAGCACGTCCAACAAAGCGCATTAATGAACCCAGCTTAAACCAGCCAGCTAAAATTTGTAGCAGCCCAGTGAGTACTGTTGCGGCCAGCAAATATTGTAAACCATGCTCTTTCACTAGCAGCACCATCACAAGTGCCATTGCACCCGTGGCTGCCGAAATCATCCCTGGCCTACCGCCGACAAAGGCAATTACCGTAGCAATAGAGAAGGAGGCATAAAGCCCTACCTTTGGGTCAACCCCTGCAATCATTGAAAATGCAATTGCTTCAGGAATGAGCGCAAGTGCAACAACAAGACCTGCAAGCAGATCGTTACGGACATTGGAAAACCAGTCCAGACGTAATGAATTCATATTTTATTCCGTGATATAGCGAGTATGTGCGAACTAGTGCTTAACTTTTAGCTAAGCACTACCTGCAAGTATTTAGGTTTAAAAAACTAAGATTTTTAAAAAACCAAGTGAGGGTATCTGAAATTTACAAGGGTAGATTCCGAAGTATTTTTTGTAATTTGATTAGGAAATTATAGCGTTTTAGTCATTTTCATCAAATAAAATATAAAAAAACAAAATTAAATGAAAAATATTCAAGTCGTAACCTATTGAATAGTAAATAAATTAAAAAAATATTGAGATTATTTTAATTATTTTTTGCATTTACCCTAAATTATCCAAATTCGCTGCCGATAAAGACCTATGAGATACGGCAAGATTTAACTTAATTTATTAACCAATAAAGATTTAAGACGCAATAATAAGGGCTAACCCATGTTCAATTCTTCATTAGATGCTTACGGCGGCATAAAAATGCCAATCGCACCTCAACAAACGACAGAGGCTAGAGTTGTTGCACAAAGTAGCAGCACTAATCGTCCTGCGCTTAAGTCAGTTGAAACTACCGAAAATAGAACCTCAACTGAAGCGAATAAAGCGATGCTAACTGCCGCAGTAAATAAACTAAATGAATTAGTGGCACCTGCTTTACAAACAGTTCAGTTCTCGATGGATGAAGAAGCTGGGCGCATGATTGTAAAAGTGATTGATACGGCTACGCAAAAAACCATTAGACAAATTCCTAATGAAGAGGTGTTAGCTTTTTCAAAAACGCTAGGCAGACTTCAGGGCTTAGTAGTAAGAGAACGCGCTTAAACAGATTTCTAGTATCAAATCAGACGCAATAGTTCTAAAGTGTCCATGAAATGAGCATTTGCATATTGATTGCAAATGCTCAGTCAGTCATACCAATCACCTAAAGTTTAATAAGTCAGCTATCTCCTAGGAAACCACCGCTCTGGTGTGCCCATAAAGTTGCATAGAGGCCGCCTTGTTTAATCAGCGCTTGATGGTCACCCTCTTCTACTATTCTGCCCTCATCCAGCACGATCAGTCTATCCATCGCGGCAATGGTAGATAGGCGGTGCGCAATTGCCACAACAGTTTTCCCTTGCATCAAATCATATAAGCTAGCCTGAATCGCCTGCTCCACTTCAGAGTCCAACGCACTAGTTGCTTCATCTAACAGTAAAATTGGCGCATCTTTCAATATCACGCGGGCAATTGCAATGCGCTGACGTTGACCACCAGACAGTTTAACGCCTCGCTCACCGACATGTGCATCGTATCCTACACGCCCTTTAGCATCACGTAATCCCAAAATAAACTCATGCGCTTCTGCGCGGTTTGCAGCCTTAACCATTTCCTCTTCAGTCGCATTTGGGCGTCCATATAAGATGTTATCGCGCACACTACGATGCAGTAACGATGTATCTTGTGTCACCATGGCAATTTGACTACGCAAGCTATTTTGCGTCACATCACGCACATCCTGCCCATCAATTAATACGCGACCATGCTCAACATCATAAAAACGTAATAACAAATTAACAATCGTAGATTTACCAGCACCGGAACGTCCTACCAAACCCACCTTCTCGCCAGGCCTAATGGTAAGATTTAGTGCGCTCAATACAGATTTCTGCATACCATACGCAAAATCTACCTGATCAAATTTAACTTCACCCGTGCTGATTATTAAAGGTTTTGCATCGGGTTTATCGACAATCTGCTGCGTTAACGAAAGTGTGTTAACGCCATCCTGTGCTGTGCCTATATGCTCATAGAGTGAAGTAAGCTCCCACATCACCCAATGTGAAATACCATTTAAACGTAATGCCATAGCAGTTGCGGCAGCAACACCACCAACACTCACCTCACCTTTTGTCCATAACCATAATGCGACACCTGAAGTTGCAATCACTAATAGCATATTTAGAATATGATTGGTAAATTCCACACCCGACACATAACGCATTTGTTTGTGCACAGTGCTTAAAAACTCGCTCATGGCAGACTTCGCATAATAGGCTTCACGCCCTGCATGTGAAAACAATTTAACTGTGCTGATATTGGTGTATGCATCAGTAATACGCCCAGTCATTAAGGAGCGAGCATCTGCCTGATTTTGTGAAACTTTAGCTAAACGTGGCACAAAGTAGCTGAGTGAAATCACATAGCAGACCACCCAAACCAAAAATGGCAAAACGACAATCGCATTAAAATGCCCAACGACTGCTACCATGGTGACAAAGTAAATCACCACAAAGACTAAGATATCCGCAACAATAAACCACACATCACGCACCGCCAAAGCAGTTTGCATCACTTTCGCAGACACTAGCCAGCAAACTCATCTTGATAAAAACTCATACTTTGACCGAGCATTAAACGATGGAAGTTCCAACGCAGACGCATTGGAAAATTTCCTGCCAAAGTTTGATGCTTAATCAACGTTTGCACAGCAATTAATATGGCACTAAACATCAGCAAGCCAGCTAATAACAACAATCGATGCTTCTCTGTTTGCCATAGCAGCTCTGGTGAGGTTTTACTCAGCCAATCAACGACCTTACCCATCACAGCGAACAGCATTGCTTCAAAGCCACCAATCATTGCGGTGAAGAATGTCATGACCAGAATAAACAACCGCGAACCACGAGTGCAGGACCATAAAAATGGCCATAGTGCGTTAGGTGGAGGAGCTATTTCGTTACTAGGGAATGGATTTAATAGATTTTCAAACCAGCGCAGCATAGGATTCTTTTCGGTCTGCGTTTAAATAGACTGCAACAGACATACTGCTTCAGCTGCAATACCTTCACCACGCCCAGTAAAGCCAAGCTTTTCAGTGGTGGTGGCTTTAACATTGATTTGTGATACCTCAACACCACAATCTGCGGCAATATATTCACACATCGTTGCAGTATGTGGTCCCAACTTAGGTGCTTCACACATCACAGTAGCATCAATATTGCCGACTACATAGCCACTATTTTTAACCAAGCTCACTACATGCTTAAGTAACTGACGAGAATCAATGCCTTGATAACGCATATCTGTAGGCGGAAAGTGCTTACCAATATCACCAAGCGCTACCGCACCCAGTAAGGCATCACAAATTGCATGTAACAATACATCTGCATCTGAATGCCCATCCAACCCTTTATCAAAGGGGATATCCACGCCACCAATGATGCACTTTCGACCGACAACTAAGGCGTGTACATCAAATCCATGACCAATTCTCATCAGACTATTTCCTTTTGTATGAATAGTTCCATCAATGCCATATCTTGGGGATAGGTCACTTTCATGTTTCTTAGTGACCCTGTCACTAACTTAGGTTCAAAACCCAGTGCTTCTATCGCCTGTGCCTCATCCGTGGGGACACCGTCAAAGTTTTCTAATGCATTGGTTAATAAACGATAGCGGAACATCTGCGGCGTTTGCGCTTGCCATAAACCATCACGAGGAATCGTAGTTTTTACACGGTCATCCGCATTAGATTGCTTCAATGTGTCAGCTAGCGGCAACGCAAGTAGCCCGCCAACCGCGTCGTTTTCTAAGCTATCGAGCAATGTATCTAACAACGCTAATGTTAGCCCAGGCCTAGCTGCATCGTGCACAAGTATCCAATCATCTACATCAACTTGCGACTTCATAGCATACAAGGTGTTCAATACAGTTTGCGCGCGCGTTTCTCCACCTGTGTAATGCAACTGTAACCGACTGTTAGCCGCCAGTTCTAAATTACGCCAAAAGTAATCTTCTGCACTTAGGGCTAAATGAATACTTGCGATACGAGGTGATGCAAAAAAAGTCTGAATGCTGTAAGAAATCATAGGCTTACCAGAAATTGGTAAGTATTGCTTAGGAATTGCCGTTTCCATTCTATTACCAATGCCAGCTGCTGGAATAACGATGTGAAAGCGTGCCATATTAATCTGTGAATAATTTATAAATCATGCGCAGATTTTAACATGGCCACCTTAATTGATTTGGAAAATAAAGCAGGATACCAAGAGATAACTAACACTAAAAAACTTTGGTGTATCTTAATATGTAGCGACAATCTTCGATAAAACCATTATTAGTTTTAATATCAGCGCCATATTGCAAAGTGATTCGCCCAAAAGAAAAATTGGCTGCCGCAGTCATTTGATAACGTTGCAATTCCGCTCTATCATTACGTCTAACCTCGTCAACTCTCGTTTCCCCACCAGCGGTATAAAAATAAGTTGCCCCAACTGAGTAACGAGTGTTGAGTATATATTGCAACCCTATTTGTGTCGTATGCATCGCAGCTTGTGAAAGCGTTTTACGCTGGGCACCAAATGCATCATTTTCACCAAACCAAGCGGTATCGAATGCTGCCATCCAATTCAAATTGCCGATGAGAGGGGCCTGATAAGCGGCCTGTAACGCTGCTACATATCGATTTTGTCCAGCATTAAAAGTACGCTCATGATCATAGCTACCGGTAGGAATTGTAAGGTAAGCGCCGGTAGCAAAATATGTTTTTGACTCGTGATTAGTATAAGGCCAAAAAGCCAAAAGAAAAGTGGTATCACCAACGCCACTATCACCCTGTTGTTTTGAAAGTGAGCCTTCTGGGTGCACATATCCAATTGGTGTTTGTACGTACCAAAGCGCAGGATACTCTGCTACTTCAAAAGAGTGACCCACTCGCACTTGTAATTGTGACGTATGTATTTCAGGGCGTCCTGCTTGCTTATCTCCATCCAGATAGCGATCACCTCGTTCACTTTGCTGATAAGAAAGCATCAGCACATTGCTATCAGGTTTTGGAGCACGAATCTCACCTGGCTGCAAGTCTATCGCAAGCACTTGATTACTGTGCACTAGCAAACCAAAAACTATGCACAGCAATTGCCATAGTACTTGAGATAAAGATTTGATTAAACCCAATATGTATCCAATATCAGCATCAAGCGAACGATAAATTTATGATTTTTCTTAGCTAAAGAGAGGTTGCTCAGAGAAATACATCCACTACAGATTTTTTATAAAATAGTTGTTAACCAACTTTGTACTTAGTAAGTAATACTCTCTTTTATGGTGAAAAGACAGGCTTTTACTAAAAGCCTGTCTTCTATTTTAGTGCTATTACATTTTAATTAAAACTAGTCATTTGTCGTAGATGGAATTTTGTGTATGGTCAAATCTGCACCGTCATACTCTTCTTCTGCAGTTAGACGAATACCAACAAGCATTTTTAATAACCCATATACAATAAAGCCACCAATCAGCGCGACGCTAACACCTGTAGCCGTGCCAATCAACTGAGAAGTTAGGCTAACACCACCCATACCGCCCAACGCTTTCATACCAAAAATACCCGCAGCAATACCACCCCAAGCTCCACATAGCCCGTGTAGTGGCCACACACCTAATACATCATCTATTTTCCAGCGTTGTTGTGTTAATGTAAATGTCCAAACAAATAACACCCCGGCAATAGAGCCAGTCACTAATGCGCCCAAAGGGTGCATTAAATCAGAACCAGCACATACTGCGACCAAGCCAGCCAATGGACCATTATGTACAAAACCTGGGTCGTTTTTACCCATGATCAAGGCAGCTAACGTGCCACCCACCATTGCCATCAAGGAGTTCACTGCCACCAGTCCAGTAATACCTTGAATAGATTGCGCTGACATTACATTAAAGCCAAACCAGCCTACTGTCAGTATCCATGCACCTAGTGCTAAAAATGGAATATTTGACGGTGGATAAGCGTGCAAACGGCCATCTTTACTGTAACGGCCATTACGTGCACCTAACAATACAACAGCAGCCAATGCAATCCAACCACCCATTGCGTGTACTACAACAGAACCAGCGAAGTCATGAAATGACGCGCCTGCTGTCACCTTTAACCAATCTTGCAAGCCGTAGTGGTTATTCCAAGCAATTCCCTCAAAGAACGGATATACAAAGCCAACAAGTGCAAAAGTCGCGAACATTTGAGGGTTAAACTTTGCTCGCTCTGCGATACCGCCTGAAATAATCGCAGGAATCGCTGCTGCAAATGTCAGTAAAAAGAAAAACTTAACTAAATCAAAACCATTTTTTGCGGCCAATACTTCGGCGCCACTAAAAAAATCTACGCCATAAGCAATGCTATAGCCAATAAAGAAGTATGCAATGGTAGATACTGAAAAATCCACCATGATTTTTACTAATGCATTGACCTGATTTTTATGCCTAACTGTACCGACTTCTAAAAAGGCAAAACCTGCATGCATTGCAAGCACCATAATGGCGCCAAGCAATACAAATAAAACATCATTTGCTGAGACTAATGCTTCCATTTCAATCACCTATAAATATTTTAAGCCCCGCACAATAAGCAAATATCAAGCCAAAACATAACTTATTGTTTTATATAAGAATCAAATCATATACACAGAATAGTGTGCACACAATACGTGCACACTCGAGTGCATTGCACTAACTTTGTGCAAAAATCACTTTGAGCTGGGAGTAGATATTTATATGAGTGTGCTACCAGAGCCTTCTTTAAGTACCATGCTAGCAGCATTAGGATTGCCAGACCAAAAATGATAGAACTCACGCACCACCACTAAAAATAAGCGTCGGCTATGTTTAATCGTGAACAGCGGCAAGGTAAGGTCAACTGCTACACGATAGGCTTTATTATCTTTATCTGGGGCCGTACGCAAGCGAATTAGTATAATTTTCGCCAGTTTAATGCGAGTATCAACTAAGGACTGTTCTGCCCCTTCAAAGCGTAACGCTTGGGTATAGGCTTTTAATGGCCAATTCTCTGAAGCTTCAAACTTTTCTGTTTCCAAACTATCTGATAATAACTTTAATGTTGCTTGAACAGGCTTCCAATCAGTTGGCTTCACGTCAAATCCAGGATTAATGTTAATCGCTGCTATCGCCTTAAAGTCTTTCACCCAAAACGGATAAAATTCACGAGCTGTAGTGAGACTATCATGCCAGCAATCAGCAGGAACTGACTCCATCACTGTTTCAACTACATCTCGATAAGACTCACCATCTGGCGCATGGCCTCTAAGATTTGTTGCCAATTGATCTAAAAACAAGGATCGTTTATGCAACAACCCACTGCTGGCACCTTTAGTTTGCAACAATTTAAGATAAGCATCGATAGCTTCTTTTTCACGCATTTCATTCATTCAGTGGTGGCTCTTATCATTAATCATATGAAACAATGGAAGATGATACGAATGTTCGCTTACAATTGAGCTAAACACAATTGGCTCAACAACTAATTCGGTCTTGAAGACTTGTTTAATTATGGATTAAGTCGTGGCATATTGTAACCCCAATAGATAAGGTTTATTGAATGACAAACGAACAAGCGCTTAATTACATGCACAATCTTCTACGCGGCATGCTTGATAAAAAAGCCTCAGACTTATTTATCTCTGCAGATTTTCCTCCTGCGATGAAAATTGATGGGAAAATGACTCCAGTCACGCAACAGAAACTGACAGGAGAGCACACCAAAGCGTTTGCTGATGCATTGATGAACGATAAACAAAGATCAGAGTTTGTGATTGAGAAAGAATGTAACTTTGCCATTTGGCCTAAAGAGATAGGTCGTTTCCGTGTCAATGTATTCGTTCAGCAAGAAAAAGTAGGCATGGTGCTACGCACCATTACAACTGAAATCCCAAAATTTGATGATTTAGGATTACCTAGCACATTAAAAGACGTCATGTTAACAAAACGTGGTTTGGTCATTCTTGTTGGAGGCACAGGTTCAGGCAAATCAACAACATTGGCTGCATTGATTGATTATCGAAATGAAAATACTTATGGGCATATTATTACTGTTGAAGACCCAGTCGAATATGTGCACCAAAGTAAAAACTGCTTAATCACACACCGAGAAGTTGGCAGAGATACTAACGGTTGGTTTAATGCGCTCAAAAATACATTACGCCAAGCACCCGATGTTATTTTAATTGGTGAAATTCGCGATAGAGAAACGATGGAGTTTGCTTTAGCGTTTGCAGAAACTGGCCACCTGTGTATGGCCACTTTGCACGCGAACAGCGCCAATCAGGCGATTGACCGCATTATTAATTTCTTCCCAGAAGAGCGTCACGCACAATTGCATATGGATCTGTCACTCAATCTACGTGCATTTGTTTCACAACGTTTAGTCTCAAGAACAGGTGGTGGCCGTTGTGCAGCCATTGAGATTTTACTCAACTCACCCCTAATCTCTGACCTTATCCTAAAAGGTGAGACAAACATGATTAAAGATGTCATGGCTAAATCTACAGAACTTGGCATGCAAACATTTGACCAAGCCCTCTTTAATTTATGCGAAGAAGGCCGCATTACTCAAGATGATGCTCTGCGTAATGCTGACTCTATCAATGAATTAAGACTTCGATTCAAATTGCATGGTAAGCACGCAGGGGCAACAAACAACTCATCAAATTTTGACAGCCTATCGTTACATGAAGATGAACCTAAAGAATCGGAAATAGAACCTTTATAGAATGAGCACGAGTTAATGGAAACCATTTTAATTGTTATATTGTTAGGCATCGGCTGGTTTTGGATCGATAGTTTAAATAAACGCGAGCGCGCAATATTATTGGGCAGTGAACTTGCGGCAAGGTTTAATCTGCAGCTACTGGATGAGTCAGTTGCATGTAGCAGAATCTGGCTTGGACGCAACCGTCGCGGACACGTACAGTTTTTGCGCACTTACGAATTTGATGTAAGTGCCAATGGCAATGATCGCCTCCATTGCCATCTTATGCTGCTAGGTAATCAACTAGGCTATTGGCATATTCCGCCTTATCTACAAGCAGTCAATTAAGCCAGATTTATGTACGTTGGTCGTTTTGCCCCTTCGCCCACCGGCCCGCTGCACTTTGGCTCACTGGTAGCCGCTGTTGCGAGCTACTGCGAAGCAAAAGCTAACCAAGGCCAATGGTTAGTCCGCATGGAGGATTTAGACAAACCTCGCGAAATGATAGGTGCCGCTGATGATATCTTACACACATTAGTCGCCTTTGGTTTTCAGTGGGATGATGAAGTGGTCTACCAAAGTCAGCGTACATCACTATATCAAGAAGCATTTGAGCAACTGCAACGTAAGGGGCTTATTTACCCATGTAGTTGCTCACGCAAAGAGATCGCCGACTCTGCAAACAATGGCATTGAAGGCTTAGTTTACCCAGGCGCCTGTAGAAATGGCATGCTTCAATTACGCAGTCAGCATGCTTGGCGTGTCAAAGTGACTGACGAAATGATAAGCTTTAATGATGCAATACAAGGCCACCAGTCGCAACTTTTGAGTCGTGACATTGGTGACTTTGTTTTAAAACGTGCTGATGGCTTATTCGCCTATCAACTTGCTGTGGTGGTAGACGATGCATCACAACACATTACCCATATTTTGCGCGGTGCAGATTTACTCAACTCAACGCCTAGGCAAATCTATTTACAACAATTATTGGGCTTTAATAAGTTAGATTATGCACATATTCCTCTTGTGGTAAATGAGAGCGGCGATAAACTTAGTAAGCAAAACCTTGCGCAGCCAATTAAGAAAGAGCACGCACCTCAGCTAATCTTTGATGCACTTGTATTTTTAGGACAAAATCCTCCTTTATCAATTAAGCAAAGTACCCTCTCAGAAATCTGGGAATGGGCAATCACAAACTGGCAACTTTCGAAAATCAGTCACAAACCATCCATTAATATTTAATAAAAATCAAAGACATTGCACATTTTGATTATTTTATGAATGGAAACAATTCTCATTTGTGTTAAAATTTGCAGAATATTAAATATAAAATCACACGGAGATAGCAATGCAGTTTATTGGTAAGCAGATTCCTGCAAATGAACAACCTAACGATGGATTTAAAGTATCTAAATTAAAATTAGCGATTCATAGTGTTTTGATCGGCACTATCGCTATATTAATGGTGAATCCTTTAATTGCATCAGCAGAACCCAATGCAGAAATCACACTTGAAGTAGTTGATGTCGTTGCACCAGCATTAAGCGACACACGCCCAGTAAAAGGCTATAACGCGAAAAAAACTACATCTTCCACCAGAACAGATACTGAGTTACGTGATACCCCACAATCTATCTCTGTGATTCCACAAGACTTAATTAAAGACCAATCTATACAAAGTATTTCACAAGCGGTGCAATATGTGCCTGGTGTAACGGCCGCGCAAGGTGAAGGAAACCGCGACGCACTGGTATTTCGTGGCAATGCAACTACGGGAGATTTTTTCCTAGACGGACTCCGCGATGATGTACAAACGTATCGTGATATCTACAATACAGACCGAATTGAAGTCCTTAAAGGTCCTAATGGTATGGCTTTCGGTCGCGGTGGCGCAGGTGGCGCTATTAACCGTTTGACAAAAGAAGCTGGCTGGGATCCAATCCGTGAAGTTACTGCTAGCTATGGCGCATACAACTTTAAGCGTATAAGCGGAGATTTTGGGCAAGCATTAAATGATGAAGTTGCTTTTCGCTTGAATGCAGTCTATGAAGATTCAGGCTCATACCGTGACGGAGTGAATATCGAGCGTTACGGCTTTACACCAACTTTTACCATTCGCCCTTCAGATAAAACAAAAATTGTGTTAAGTGCAGAGTTCTTCGAGGACAAACGTATTGCAGATCGTGGTGTACCATCATCAGGTACTATAAATGCTAACCCTAGCGTAGCTAATCCAGATTTCAATCGCCGCCCATATAAAATTGGTGACCAAGACCAATTTTTTGGTAATGCACGCTTGAGTCCAACGGAAACAGAAACAATCGCATTTAATGCAAAAATTGAACACGCTTTTGATAATGGTATTGCTGTAAAAAATAGTACACGTTACGCTCATTATGATAAGTTCTATCAAAACGTATACGCAGCTGGCGCAGTCAGAAGCAACGGTCAAATACAACTAGGCGCGTATCGTGATGATACTACTCGCGAAAATTTAATTAATCAGACTGATATTACCTACACAGCTAAATTAGGTGCTACTGAGCACAAGTTACTTGCAGGTGCAGAATTCTCTGTTCAAGACACAACTAATAAACGCTTAACTCCAACTGGCGGTGAAAATTTAACACCTCTTGTTTCTGCTAGCAATCCTTTCGTATCAAACATTGCGTTCAATACAGTAAGCAGAGACCAAAAAAGCGACGTTACTGTAGCGGGATTTTTTGTTCAAGACCAAATTAAACTCTCCCCTAAATGGCAAGCGATTGTCGGATTACGCCATGATAACTTTGATACTGATTACACTGATGTACAAAACAGAAATATAATCAAAGCTAGCGACAACTTACTGTCGCCACGTGCTGGTTTAATATTCAAACCTTTAGAGCCTGTATCGCTTTACGCAAACTACAGTGTTTCATACGTCCCCCGTGCTGGCGACCAATTAACTTCACTAACTGTAACTAATTCAACTTTTAAGCCTGAGAAGTTTACAAACTACGAAATCGGCGCGAAATTGGATTTAAATTCCAACTTAGCGTTTACTGCAGCAATTTACCAATTGAAACGTGAGAATGTGCAAGTAGCCGACCCAAGCAATACAGGTATATCAATGCTATTAGATGGTCAGGAAACAAAAGGTATTGAACTTGGTTTAACTGGAAACATTACTAATAAGTGGAGCATATATGGAGGTATAGCGCTTCAAGATGGCGAAGTGACTAAACAACAAGTAAATGCGAATGCTAACAACACCATCAACAAAGGCGCGGAATTAGCACAAACACCTGATCGTACATTGTCATTGTGGAACAAATATCAAATAAACCCAATGTGGGCTGTCGCTCTTGGTGTGATTAGCCGATCAGAAATGTATGCAGCGTCACCTACCGCCTCACAAAGCACATTGTTACCTGGTTACACGCGCTACGATGCTGCTATTTTTGGCAAGTTAAGTGATAAATTGCAACTGCAATTGAACATCGAAAACTTAACTAATAAAGAGTATGCGCTGTATGCACATAACAACAACAACATCACACCGGGCTCTCCAATCACTGGTAGAGCAACGATGATTTACAACTTCTAATCAGTTAAAAAAGTAATACTGCCCTAAAAATTGGCCCAACCATCTTAAGAGAATGGTTGGGCCAATTTCATCACTAAGTCTCAATAGTCGTTTAAAACAAATAGTAAATTTTAAGTTAGCTATCTACCAAAACGATTTATTAAACGATTTATTAAACGATTTATTAAACGTTCTAACACTATTATTCCATTCAAATAATTAACAACAATCTACACTCTAACTAATACACGTAATTGTCATTACCTATCTACTCATACAAGTTCTTAATTAAATAATCCCAAGCAAATATTTTTATATCATCGGCGCAACTGTTAAAATGCGATGATGAATAAATTACCAGACACTCTCCAACGCTTTGTATTTGAAAACACACCAATACGTGGCAACCTTGTTAATTTAACAAGTACGCTACAACTAGCGCTCAATAAACAGCATTTACCAGCGGGTTTAAAACGTGCGCTTGGTGAACTAATGGCTGCTAGTGCATTACTAACCGCAACGCTCAAAATGAGTGGCTCACTTGTACTGCAAATTCAAAGCAAAGGTGCATTAAAACTACTCGTTGTAGAGTGTAATTCTGAGTTTGGTATTCGCGCCACAGCTAAGTGGAAAGGTGAAGTATCGGATGAGCAGAACTTATTTGACCTCATCGCTCATGGGCAATTTATGATTACGCTAGACCCCAAAGATGGGCGCCAAGCATATCAAGGCATCGTACCGCTTGAGGGGGATAGCATAAGTACTATTCTTGAAAACTACATGTTACGTTCTGAGCAAATTGATACCAGAATTTGGCTACATTGCGATGGAAACTCTGCAGCCGGTATGTTGTTGCAAAAACTACCTGAAACAATGAATCAAATCACACAAACAGAAGACTTGAGCTCTCAAGATCTAGATGCATGGAACCGTATCGGTCATTTAGCTGGCACTATTACAGACGATGAACTACTTAATCTGCCAACAGAGATTTTATTAAAACGCTTGTTCCATGAGGAGGATGTTCGTCTTTTTGAAGCAAGTAATACAAAATTTTATTGCAGTTGTTCTCGAGAAAGCGTTTCAGGCATGCTGCGTATGCTAGGCAATGAAGAGATTACAAGCATTATCGAAGAGCAAGGAAAAATTGAAGTCAATTGTGACTTCTGCAATGCACACTACAGCTTTGATAAAGTAGATGCAACGCAACTAATGGTGACTGAAGTTGCAACGAAAGCAAGCGCTAAGATACATTAACTCATCTAAACAAGCACATTTAAACTTAAGCAGGCTTGGACAACAGCTTTGTTAATCAAATAACAAGGGAACCACAATTAGAACTAAGTTTATCTGCATAGTTGTGGTAAAAACTCAGATGAAATATTAGTTCTGTTTTCACCTTTTACTGTCATATTTTCCGGTGCCTTGGCATGACCACACACCCAAGTTACCGGTACTACTTTTGATTCTTCAATCACGGCTGGTCTTAAAGTAAGTACTTTATCTTTAATTTGTGGATGGGCTTTGTTACCAAAAGTCATGTGAATAGCGCCGTTATCAATTTCTAATGCACTAATAAAATTACTCACCACTTTATCTGGGTTAGGTAGATCAGCTTCTGCGTTATCAGCCAACATCACCTGAGAAATTGACCAAGCTGCGGCAATAGGTGCTTTAGCAATATCTGCCAATGGCATAGCGGCTGTTATTTGCTCCCTAATAATTTTGCTCATGCTTGATGGAATTGCCACCATCGCTAATATGCCTAAAATAGCGACGACTACCATCATTTCTATCAGACTAAACCCGAACAACTTAGACTTCAACTGTTTAAGTTTGATTGGCATATTATTGACCCTAAAATTCGTCATGATAGTGCTAAATTAAGTTTGCTTGCCGCATACGCTCGTACAAACAAACAGCCGTAGCTGCACCGGCGTTTAAAGACTCAACCGAGCCCAAGGATGTCTGCGCCATCGGAATGGTAATCCTCTTGGTTGTGGCAGCAATCGTCTGGCTACGTAATCCTGCACCTTCGTTACCAATCACAAACGCAGTGGGTGCAGATAAATCTTGTGAGTAAAGAGACTCTCCCTGCATCGCAGTTGCGTAGCTATTTCCTTCAAATGCTTGCAATGTTTTCACTAAGTCTGCACGCTCGACAATCGGCAGCACAAACTGTGCGCCCTGACCGCCTCGTAACGCCTTAGGTGACCACGCATCAGTGCAGCTAGTACTTAAATACACCACTTCAACACCCGCTGCAGCCGCTGTGCGCAACATGCTACCAATATTACCTGGGTCTTGTATATCTTCTAGCATTAATGCAAATACTGGCATCTCTGGAACAGGCAATTGCGGTATTTTGACCAACGCCAAAATACCTGTTGCGTTAGTCACAGGGGTTAACTCTGCAAACATCAAAGTAGGCAACATGATGGTTGGTATATCGACTAAGGCTTGTATCAGCCCTGTTGCCTCCACGGTACTTTTGCCTTCTGGAATAATCACCAAATCTGGCTCACCAAACGTAGCCATATAGGATTCAATAAGATGCACGCCATCCAGCAGTGTTTTGCCTTCAGCACGGCGCTCTCGTGCGTTATCCGCAAATTTCTTAAGTTGTTTAAAAACTGGATTGTCGCGTGAGACGATGTGCTTAAAAGACATATGACGATTGTTTACAATTTAAAGGCCTAGTTTAACCTAATCTTGCTTGTAGTCACATCATGATTGCAGTAAATTAGCGAGGCAATTGATATGCATGCTGTCCATTTAAAATCTAATAATCGTTATATTATCGGAGGAATTATGTCATTATCAAAACGTTCACTTGCTGAGTTAATCGGCACATTCTGGCTGGTATTAGGCGGCTGCGGCAGCGCAGTGCTTGCTGCTGGCATCCCAGAGTTAGGCTTAGGTTACCTTGGCGTTTCATTCGCATTTGGTTTAACAGTGGTGACCATGGCCTATGCCATCGGCCATATTTCAGGTTGCCATCTTAACCCTGCTATTTCTATTGGCTTAGTTGCAGGCGGCCGTTTCAACGCTAAAGAACTTCCTCACTATATTATTGCGCAAGTATTAGGCGCTATTTTGGCTGCATTGCTGATTCGCACCATTGCAAGTGGCATGGAGGGTTATGCTGGTGGCTTAGCGTCTAACGGTTTCGCTGAACACTCCCCGCACGGCTACAGCATGATGGCAGGCTTAATCATTGAAATAGTCATGACTGCAATGTTTCTATTTATCATCATGGGCGCAACAGACAAACGCGCACCCGGAGGTTTAGCACCATTAGCCATTGGTTTTACATTGGTACTCATTCACTTAATCAGCATCCCTGTCACCAACACATCTGTCAACCCAGCACGTAGCACTGGCCCTGCACTGATAGAAGGTGGCATCGCATTACAACAACTATGGCTGTTCTGGATTGCACCTACCATTGGCGCTGTCATTGGTGCTGTGGCTTACAAAACTATTAGTCAACCAGATTAAGCTTTAATGTAGCTGAATTAATTAAATAGCACAAAACTCTGTACGAAATAATCCAGTTTATTCCAGCGTCCGCACTTAACCGTACGGACGTTTTTGTTTGTGCTTTATAATGGCGTCTATGGCTAAAAAACTTTCTATCGAACGCATTCTACACAACCAAGGATTTGGGGCACGCAAGCTATGCCGCATTCTAGTCATCAACGAAGAAGTGACGGTCAATGGTGAACCTTGCGATGACCCTGATGCAACATTTGAGCTAGAAAACCTGCACTACACAATTAAAGGTGAGGCATGGGACTATCGTGAAAAATCTTATCTCATGATGCACAAACCAAGTAATTACGAGTGCTCGCATAAAACTCAGCATCACCCAACCATCTACAGCTTACTCCCACACCCGCTGGTTGAGAGAGGCGTACAATGTATTGGCCGATTGGATGAAGACACCACTGGGCTGATTTTGATTTCGGATGATGGCCAGTTTATCCATCGCATGAGCTCACCGAAACACAAGGTGCCTAAAGTATATGAAGTGACTTGCAAGCACGCCGTAAGTGATGAGCAAATTGCTCATATTTTGAAGGGCGTACAATTAATTGATGAGGATGCTCCGATTGCAGCCCTCGCCTGCACAAAAGTAAGCGACCACGTGATTCACATGACGCTAGCAGAGGGGAAATACCATCAGGTAAAACGCATGGTTGCTGCGATTAGCAACCGTGTAGAGGCATTAAAACGCATCAAAATTGGGCGTTTGGAGTTACCGCAAGATTTAAAGCTTGGTGAATGGCGCTGGTTAAGTGAAGCCGACCTCAATGCATTAAAAGCAGAAAATCAAAATTAATCACTTATTACCAACCCAGTTTGTAACATAGCAATAACGCAAATATAGTGATAAAACAAACTGCATCTGATCAATCGCTCAAACAGTAACACTATTTAAACTAGGAGTACGATGAAGCGCATCTATCAATACTTTTTTCGTGGCTTACTTACAGCCTTACCATTAGGGCTTACCGTATACCTGCTATTTACATTCCTATCATGGGCAGAGCAAATTGCCATGTGGTGGGTACGCCCAATCATTGGCGATTTCTACATCCCAGGCCTAGGTCTTGTGTTAGGTTTGGGCGGTATCGTCCTACTCGGCTACCTTGTGTCACACAAACATATATACAAAGTGCTATCGCTGATCGAGTTTCCCTTTACAAACCTACCAGTTGTAAAAAGCATCTATTCATCATTAAAAAGTTTTGCTGATTATTTTTCACCGCATAAAAAAGGCAGCTCTCAGCAAGCCGTTACCTTAAAGATTCCTGGACATGCGCTTGAAATGGTAGGCTTAATTACCAGACAAAATACAGATGGTTTGCCTGATGGATTTATTCAGGGTGACCGTGTAGCTGTCTACTTACCGATGGGTTATATGATTGGTGGTTACACTGTTTTTGTGCCGCGTGATTGGTTAATGCCAATTGATATGTCAGCAGAAGAAGTCATGCGATCTTCACTGTTTGCGTGGATGTTAAAACCAGATTAATGTCAGTCAATTATTTAAATAATGATCAATAGAATTTTTAAACCACTTAATGGTCAGATGACTAACTATAAAATATTAGAATTTGCTCACGATGACACTACTCAATAATTCATTACGTCACTTACTTATTTCAAGCTGCTTACTACTATCTTCATGCATGAGTGTACCCGACAATGTAAAAGTGATTGAAAGCTTTGATGCCAACCAATATCTAGGCACTTGGTATGAGATTGCACGACTAGATCATAGCTTCGAACGAGGCCTAGATAATGTCACAGCGACCTACAGCCTGCGTGATGATGGCGGAATTAAAGTAATTAATCGTGGATTTAATTCAAAAACCAAAGAGTGGGAACAAGCAGTGGGTAAAGCCTATTTTATTGATCCCGTTAATGCAGACAAAACTAACACTGGCAAACTGAAGGTGTCGTTTTTTGGGCCGTTTTATGGCGCGTACAACATTATTGAGTTGGATAAACCATATTACAACTACGTAATGATTTGCGGCCCAGACAAATCTTACTTCTGGATTCTTTCGCGCACGCCACAGCTATCCTACCCAATTAAGCAACATTTAATTGCACAAGCTAAAGAGCTTGGATTTGATACAGACAAATTGATTTATGTAAATCAGTCGCCAGAAGTGGTCAATTACGAAGCTGGGCGTCATGTGACGCAATAAGTGCGGTTAGATTAGTAATTATTTAACTACGCTGATCTTGTAACCAGCTTTTTTCAGTGTAGCCACAAGCCCAGTTTTACCAGCTAGGTGTGAAGCGTCTACTGCCACAAACAAGCTTTTATCATGTGCTTTAGCTAGGATACGCTCAGCCATCGCCAAGTTACGCTCGTCTAACAATTTAACACGCATACGCGCCCACAATTCGGCAGGAAGCATACTCCCTGTCATCTTATCATTCATGGCACTCAGCTTATCTGCATCACCTTTTAAATAAGCTTTTACTAGCTGCTCGTAATCTCGCTCTTTAGTTTTCTGACTACGCCTTAACACCTTGCGTAAAAAAGCCACCTGCTCATCAAGCGTTAAGCCATCCATCACAGAAAAATGCTCATCAGCCGTTTCTAAGCCAATGACATCCTTACCTAAATCTTCAGCCAAACGCATTAGTAAATTATCTTGCGCGTAAGGGGTTAATGGTCTTGGTGAATCAAAGACCACGGCTAACAACCAAGGCTTTGTACGCAACACGGCATCTCGATGCATCACATGAAAATCTGCTAATACATATACCTGTTCCAACTCCTGTGCACTCAAGATAGTGCTGAGATTAGCATCTTGCATCTGCAAAATACTAGTGTCTTTAGGTGGTTCAACTTCCATCATAAAAACATCGACAGCTTTTAGTGCTTCTATCACTCGAGGGGAGAACTCAGTGACCCGATTATCGTCAGTATGAATCGTACCAAACAAGTAAATGGGCTTGCTCGAGTTTGACTCGGCTTTCCAGAACAGCCCTTGCTCAGCAAAAGCTGTAATACTTAGTAAAGACAGCAATAAAGCATAAATGAGGGATTTACAAAAATTAAGCATCAATCACCTTAAAGTCACACCACTCTCATGCAGAATTGCCTAAGAGTATTTACGTTTTTTCTCTGTGGTTCTTCTAGGACGCACAGTTCGCTCCAACTGCTCACCGCGTACCGTCGTCACAGGTTTAGTGGAAAGTGGTTGCCAGGCTGGAATCAAACAATGCTTACCACTGCCAATCAAATCATCACGGCCCATTTTTTTGAGTGCTTCGCGTAACATCGGCCAGTTATTAGGGTCATGATAGCGAATAAATGCTTTATGTAACTTACGTACATTACCTGCTTTAGGGATAGGCACATCATCAGAATCTGCCGTCACTTTACGCAAGGGGTTTTTGCCTGAGTGATACATCGCAGTTGCCATCGCCATTGGCGTAGGGGTAAAGGTTTGTACTTGGTCTAATTTGAAGTCGTATTTCTTTAGCCACAAAGCCAAGTTCAGCATGTCGTCATCTGTCGTGCCAGGATGCGCCGCAATAAAGTACGGAATCAAATATTGCTTCTTACCTGCTTCTGCACTGTACTTCTCAAACATGGCTTTAAATTCGTCATAAGCACCCATGCCAGGCTTCATCATTTTGCTCAGCACATTTTCTTCTGAGTGCTCTGGCGCGATTTTCAGGTATCCACCAACATGATGCTGTACCAATTCTTTGACATACTCTGGCGACTTCACAGCTAAGTCATAGCGTAAACCAGAACCGATGAGAATCTTCTTCACGCCTTTGATAGCGCGCGCCTTACGATATAACTGTATCAAAGCACTATGATCGGTATTTAAGTTCTCGCATATACCTGGATAAACGCAGCTTAACTTACGGCAATTTTTTTCTATCGTTTCAGATTTACATGCAATCCGATACATATTGGCAGTAGGTCCGCCTAGGTCTGAAATCACCCCAGTAAACCCATCCACTTTATCTCGAATCTCTTCTACCTCTTTAAGAATAGAAGCTTCACTACGGCTTTGAATAATGCGGCCTTCATGTTCAGTAATACTACAGAACGTACAGCCGCCAAAGCAGCCGCGCATGATATTGACGCTAAAGCGTATCATCTCCCATGCTGGGATTTTTGCATCTTTATAGGCAGGATGAGGTTTGCGTGCATAAGGCATGTCATACACGTAATCCATTTCTTTAGTGGTGAGCGGGATAGGTGGCGGGTTCAGCCAGACTTCACGGTCGCCATGCTTTTGTACTAAAGCACGCGCATTGCCTGGGTTAGCCTCCAAATGCAACACCCTTGATGCGTGGGCATAGAGCACAGGGTCATTAGCGACCTCTTCATACGCAGGCAAACGTACCACTTGCTTAGTTCTATCAGCCTTTGCTGCTTTTAATCTTAGGTTAGGCACAACCTCAATTGCCTTAACACCATCAGGCAACTCTGTTTTAGCCTTTGCTTCATCTGCTGCACAGCTAGCGTCTGATTTACCCATTTTCATTTCATAAGGGTCAACTGGCTTATCTACAGCACCAGGACGGTCTAGCTTGGTGCTTTCAATCTCACTCCAACCTTCTGGAATCTTTTTACGTAAAAAAGCGGTGCCGCGGATATCTTGAATATCGGCAATATTCTCGCCTTTCGCAATTCTGTGACTAAGCTCAACTAAAGCGCGCTCTGCGTTTCCATACAATAAAATATCAGCTTTAGAATCCACTAAAATGCTGCGACGTACTTTGTCAGACCAATAGTCATAATGGGCAATACGGCGTAAACTCGCTTCGATACTACCAATCACCAAAGGTACATCAGAATATGCTTCGCGGCAACGTTGGCTATATACCAACACAGCTCGGTCTGGACGTTTATTAGCTGCGGCATCTGGCGTATAGGCATCGTCACTACGGATTTTTCTATCTGCAGTATAACGATTCACCATGCTATCCATATTGCCTGCGGTGACCCCAAAATAAAGATTAGGCTTACCTAATACTTTGAACGCATTGGCATTTTGCCAATCTGGTTGCGCGATAATCCCTACTCTAAAGCCTTGCGCCTCTAGCAAGCGGCCAACTAAAGCCATACCAAAGCTAGGGTGGTCAATGTAAGCATCCCCTGTAATCAAAATGATGTCGCAACTATCCCAGCCAAGAGCGTCCATCTCTGCGCGCGACATCGGTAAAATTGGTGCAGGCCCAAACCGCTTCGCCCAGTAAGGACGATAGCTAGGAATAGGTTTTGCTAACATTGTTGAATATTGTTCCAAGGTATCTGCTATAAATCGATAAAAGTGCGCGCATTTTACGCGCTAATCATATGATTAAAAAGCTTTTTTATAGTTCAATCGTTATGGAATGCAAACTAAATAAATTTAATATCACTTTTTAAAGACTATAACCCGCATTATTACTTACAATATAAGCACATACCATCCATGAATCTAGACAAAAACTTATGCGCAGCTACGAAAGTTTAGTACAAACTTTGCATCAATTCGCAGAAAAAGCAAAAGACAAGCCTTTAACGGTAGGCGAAGCGCTAGATACCCTAGATGAAGCTGGCTATGCATTTATTTGCATCATTCTGGTACTGCCATTTCTGCAACCTATCCCTCTAGGTCCATTCACTGTACTTGGGGGAATCGCTTTTGGCACGTTAGGCTGGCAATTGTTACGTGGTCATGAATCTCCCATATTGCCAAAGAAAATATTAGCCATTGAATTTAATGAGAAAACTTGGAGAATGCTAGTTAAAGTCTGCATAGAGATTTTAGGTTTATGCAGAAAAATTAGTAAGCCACGCTATCCACTAATCGCAGAAGGAAGGCGTGGTCAGAAAATTGGTGGCTTTATCTTATTGGCAGCTGGCGGATTGATGGCAATCCCTTTTGGGGTATTGCCATTCAATAACTTCCTCCCTGGCTTAGCCATCCTGTTTTACTGCATCGGTGAACTTGAAGATGATGGGCTCATGTACTTGATTGCATTCTTTTGGCTCATCATCACGGTGATTTATTTCGCCGTGTTCTTTTTTGCACTTTGGTATTTTGGTGAAAAGGCATTAGCATTTTTCAACATACGCTAAATACTAATGCCCTGACAATGCTAATGACCTGAATGCCCTGAAGGTTTGCGCACTTGAACCTCCACTGCTGATTGCTCATCAGTCGCTGGTGGTCTGGTCACAGCAGGCACTTCACCAACGTACTCGTAAGCTACCGTCCCTTTAGGATGCTGATAGGGGCCAGGGTCCTGATAGTCATTTTTAGCAAGTCCCTCTCGCACTTTTAGCGTTGTTAACATCCCGCCCATATCAATGGCACCATATTGCCCCGTCCCCGTCATCATCGGCAATGTGTTTTCAGGCAAGGGCATTTCCATCATGCTCGCCATCTCACTCATTTCCGCCATGCCTGTTTCACCCATTGCCATATAATCTGGCAATAAATCACCAACCTTTTTTACAAGGTCATGCTGTTTAACCCCTATCATATTTGGCACATCGTGGCCCATTGCATTCATGGTATGGTGACTTTTATGACAATGAAAAGCCCAGTCACCCAACTCATCTGCAACAAACTCAATCGCTCTCATCTGCCCGACCGCAATATCCGTGGTGACTTCTGGCCATCTAGCTGATGGTGGCACCCATCCGCCATCGGTGCCAGTTACTTGAAACTCGTGGCCATGCAGATGTATCGGATGATTGGTCATCGTGAGGTTTCCCACTCTTATTCTTACCTTGTCATTTTTATTCACAACCAAAGGGTCAATCCCAGGAAAAACACGGCTATTAAATGTCCACAGATTAAAATCCAGCATGGTGTTAGTTTTCGGCGTGTAACTACCAGGCTCAATATCATAGGCATTGAGTAAAAAGATAAAATCACGGTCAACTTGCATAAACTTTGGATTTTTGGGGTGTGTCACCCAACTACCCATTAAACCCATCGCCATTTGTGTCATTTCATCTGCATGAGGGTGGTACATAAAAGTACCCGCCCGCTTTGCTTCAAACTCATACACATAAGTTTTACCTGGTGGTATAGCGGGCTGAGTTAAGCCGCTTACGCCATCCATGCCGTTAGGTACACGCTGACCATGCCAATGCACGCTGGTTTTTTCAGGAAGTCGATTCGTCACGAAAATCCGAACACGGTCACCCTCTACCACTTCGATGGTAGGCCCAGGGCTTTGCCCGTTATAACCCCATAAATGTGCTTTCATTCCTGGCGCCATTTCACGTATCACTGGTTCTGCCACAAGGTGAAACTCTTTAACACCATTTCGCATCCGCCAAGGCAGGCTCCAACCATTCAGCGTTACCACAGGGTTATATGGTCGCCCATTATCTGGATGCAATGGCGCTTGGGTGTTAGCTTTTTCAGCTGTTACTATTTCAGGTAATGCAGCAAGGGCAACTTTATTGACAGCGGTTAATGCAATGCCAGCCCCAGCCAACTTAAAAAAATCACGCCTTGTTATATTTTTTGTTGATTTTGGCGTATCCATTATTCATTTCCCTCAATCAAATTAACACTCGCTATCATGCTCATTTGCAGCCCCGCTTCTGCTAGCCAAAATGCATGTAGTTTTTTAATATAAGTATTGACACTATCTACCTGAGCACGCGCGCTTGAAAAAAGCTCAAATGGGCTCACCAGCATACCGTTATAACGTAGCTGGTTCTCATCCAATACTTTTTTACGCAAAGGTACAATTTCGTCTCGATATTGCTTAGCAATTTCATAACTAGCTAAGTAGTGATTATGGGCCACTCTAATTTCAGATTGCGTATCAATCAGCATTTGTGCGGTACGGTTAACCGCCTGCATATAGCTCGCCTCGGCACGCGCTACCTTTGCACTACCCCAATCGAACAAAGGTAGCTCAAAAGACAAATCAACGCCTTTTTTGTATTCATCGCCTCGCCGCCCTTCTAACACTCTGGCAGGGCCTATTTCAAAAACGTTGATAAATCTTGTCACCTTAGTTAAGCCTAAACGCTTTGCCAAGTTTTGCGTTTCTAACCGCATCGCTTGTAAATCCAGCCTTTGTTCAAAAGCGCCTTGCTCAAACTTCATTAACTCAACCGTCGTTTTTGGCAGATCAGGTAATAGTTTCTGTAGTTTTATTTTTTCTACAGATACCCCTAATAATCGAGACAATGCCTCATGCGCACGTATCTGCTGATTTTTAGCTTCCAGCACACCCAAAACCGCATCAGCAAAAAACCCTTGCTCCCTTGCCAGCTCAAGACTATTCCAGTTACCAGCGCGCTTCATACGCTTTGCTAACTCAGCGCTTGCCTCTGCAGACGTTTTACCTGCAAGCTGTAATCAAGCTGTTGATGAGTGGATATTGCATTGAAATATGCAACCCTTGTTTGATATGCCAATCGCAACACATTAAGCGCGACATCTTGTTTGGTTTTCTCAAAATGTTGGCGCTCAATTTCCAACACTTTAGGCATTGTCACTAATGAAAAAATATTAAACGTGAGCGCCTGCTCAATTTTATACTCACCATGATTGCGTGCATAAAACATTGAGAACTTGGGGTTAGGTAAACGGCCTGCTTGCACGATATCAGACTCGGCAATGCCTAAATCATAAAGCGAACTCTGTAAGGATTTATTGTTGAGTAATGCAATCTGTACTGCATCTTCAACGCTTATTGGCTTCGCCAACATCTCATCAACGCGTGTAGAGATAGTCGCTTGCTCATCCGCTGATTTTGGCCAAACAACTTCTTGTTTGATATGCTTTTGAACGACAGACTTCACCTCACCTAGGCCGCCATCTTGAGAAAAAGTGGCGCATCCTGTGAGCAATAAACCAGTAAAAACACAGGCAATAAACCTGTAGGGGGAGTGCAATTCATTCAAGAATTTTTGTTCCCTATTCATACAACCTCCATATTCAGTCAGAAGCTTGTGGTGAGAATCCACAAACATCGATACACACTCGTTAAAGTGCGCTAAAACGATGAGCATAGCTAAAAAACAGCCTATGCTCATACGCTAGGCTGTAATCTCAAAGAATAGGGGGTTTTTGCGGTTGAATAGTAACTGGGGATAGATAAATTGGCGCAAATAAAACCGCCAAAACCATTTTAGGCTTAATAGCAACTGCGCTTAATGGCGCTTGTGGAAGCGCAGAAAAACAAGCAAAACAATGATGACATTGATTACAACGACTATGCACATCAACATCTTGATCAGCACTTTTGTCTTGATTGTGGCAATGTGCTGCATCTTGTGAATGATCCTGATGTTGTACAACAATACTTTCTTTTACATTTTCAAAAGGTTTAGACGTCATTATTCCCGCCGCGTAAACTGTATTTGTAACAAACACAGCAAGTAGCATAACTACGAAAACTCTTAAAAAAGGTGACCTAAACAATTTCATCAATATGTATGATTATCTAATATTTGAAATTTAGATATCTAAACTTACGTTCAAATGGTATATCTAAGCAACATACTTACCTTACACTGTTAGCATAATACGAATAAGACAAGAGAATCAAGACCAAAGTTTATGAGCCACGGATATTATCAACTACCCAATGGTCGAGTTGCCAGTATTGATGGTGATTGTGACTTTCCACCGCTCACCGAAGCACTGACAGACCCCAATGGTTTAGTCGCGATTGGCGGAGATTTATCTCTACCGCGCTTGCTCGCAGCTTATCACCAAGGCATCTTCCCATGGTTTAGTGATGGCGAACCCATTATGTGGTGGAGCCCTAACCCACGCATGGTGTTATTTCCAAACGAGCTAAAAATATCAAACTCGTTACAAAAAACATTGAAGAAAAAAGTTTTCGAAGTTCGATTCAACACTGCATTTCGCGAGGTTATCACTGCCTGTAGCGCTACCACACGGTCTCAACAAGCTGGCACTTGGATTACACAAGATATTATTGAAGCCTATTGTAGATTATATGAGGCAGGGTTTGCAGTTTCAGCAGAGGCTTATTTCGATAACCAATTAGTCGGCGGTTGCTATGGAGTACGCATAGGCAATATGTTTTATGGTGAAAGCATGTTTCATCACAAAACTGATGCCTCCAAGGTCGCATTTGTAAGTCTAGTGCAGCACCTAACAGCGCAAAGCGTAGCGCTGATTGACTGCCAAATGAAAACAGCACACTTATCCAGCTTTGGCGCACGTGAAATCAACCGTGAAGAGTTTGCAACTCGACTAGAAAAATTGACCATTAGCTAATGCTTATCAATACTAAACTGACAGATAATTAAGTGTGGAAAACACCAAGCTTAGCAACCTTGATTGAAAATTAGGATTATACTTTTGCCATGAGTTTACCTAGCGATACACCACTGCAAAAACTGCAATTTTATGTCACCACAGGCTACACTTGTGGCTATTTGCCAAACAAAATGGCACAAAGTTTAATTGCAGCACCACAGCATCTGGTCGATGCAAAAGTATATAGCGGCTTGATTCAACAAGGATTTAGACGTAGCGGTAAGTTTTCGTACAGACCCCATTGTGAAAGCTGTCAAGAATGCATACCAGTCAGAATCATTTTAGATCAATTCAGTCCAAACCGTAGCCAGAAACGCGCTTTTAAACAACACAACAACCTCACCACCGCCATATTGCCAGTAGGCTTTCATGAAGAGCACTATGATCTGTACGTAAGCTATCAACGTGCCCGTCATAGTGAAGAAAAAATACAAGATGAAACAGCACCTCAAGAAAATGATGTTGAGCAATACCAAAGCTTTTTATGCCAATCCAACGTAGAAAGCGTCATGGTTGAATTTCGTGAAAACGAACAACTTAAAATGGTCAGTGTTATCGATATTGTTCGGGATGGCATATCAGCGGTTTATACCTTTTATGAAACTAAAGATACTGCGACCAGCTACGGGACTTACAATGTGCTATGGCAAACACTTTGGGCTAAAGAGCTTGGTCTACCTTACCTTTACCTAGGTTATTGGATTAGAGATAGCAAAAAAATGGCTTATAAACAAAATTATCAACCACTAGAAAAACTCATCGACGGCGAATGGATCAAGTAAACACATCCACTTTAGCTAAAGCAGAGTAATAAGGTTCAATGCTACAATTAGGCATATTGATAAAAGAATGAATATGCTTTGAAAAATCAGGTTCTAAAAAAACTCGTTATTTTTGGCGTAGGTCTCATCGGCGGCTCTGTTGCAACTACACTAAAAAAAGCAGGAAGCTCGGCAGAAATTGTAGGCGTTGGTCGATCTAGCGAAAGTCTGCAAACAGCCATCGATTTAAACGTCATTGATACGGCAAGCAGCAACATCGCTGAAGCACTTTTGCATGCTGACATCGTATTAATTGCCGCACCAGTGGCACAAACACCGCTGATTCTAAACGCCATTAAGCCTCACCTGCATGCAGATACCGTGGTGACTGATGCTGGCAGCACTAAAAGTGATGTACTCGCCTGTGCTAAAGAAATCCTAGGAGAGCAATTTACTCAATTTGTTGGTGGGCACCCAATCGCGGGCGCAGAAAAAAGCGGTGTGACAGCAGCTACGGCAGATTTATACATCAACAAAAACGTAGTATTAACACCGACTCTCGACACTAACCAGAACGCAGTCCAACGTGTACGTGAACTATGGCAAAATTGCGGTGCAAATGTCACTGAAATGCCAGCAGAAACACACGATGGTATCTTTGCCGCCGTTAGCCACCTTCCACATCTACTCGCTTTCGCGTTGGTAGATGACATTGCATCACGCGCTAATGCAGAGCAACTATTTGGATTTGCAGCTAGCGGTTTTAGAGACTTTACGCGTATTGCAGGTAGCCATCCTGAAATGTGGCGTGATATTAGCTTGGCAAACAAAACTGCATTACTGAATGAAATCACAGCATACCAAGATGAATTATCTCGACTAAAACAAATGCTGGAACATGATGACGGCGATGCGTTACATGCCTTGTTTGAGCGTGCCAGTACGGCTCGCAACAACTGGGCAAAACTTAAAGAGCAATAATTTTTAAAGAACAAAAAAATTTAAAGAACAATAACTTTTTAAGGACTGTAAATTTCAAAAATTACACACTTAATGCGTAATCACCTAAAGCTAAAGAATTAACCATGGAACAACTTACACTCGCAGCCAGCAGCCAAGCACAAGGCACCATTACCCTACCAGGTTCAAAAAGTATTTCTAACCGCACATTACTGCTTGCGGCACTATCTAATGGCACTACCGAAATACGCGACCTACTGGCATCTGACGACACATCACGCATGCTAGAAGCCTTGCAAATCTTAGGCGTAAAACTAGATAACTTTGCTGAAAACGCATGGCGCGTAACTGGTTGTGGCGGCAACTTTCCTAACAAAAATGCAGATTTATTTTTAGGCAATGCAGGTACTGCGTTCCGTCCATTGACTGCTGCCTTAGCTTTCAGTAGTGGCAATTATGTCCTGTCTGGCGTGCCGCGTATGCATGAGCGCCCAATTGGTGACTTAGTGGATGCCTTAAAACAAGCAGGTGCCGATATTCAATATTTAGGCAACGATGGCTTTCCTCCATTAAAAATTGCTCAGCCTCAAATTGACTTATCCAAGCCGATTAAGATTCGCGGTGATGTATCTAGCCAGTTTCTAACCGCGCTACTAATGGCATTACCATTGACTACCCAACAAGCCACCATTCAAGTCGTAGGTGAGCTAATCTCCAAACCTTACATTGAGATTACACTCAACCTCATGGCAAAATTTGGCGTTCAAGTTGAGCGTAATGGCTGGCAAAGTTTCATCATTCCTGCCAACAGCCACTACATCTCACCCAAAGAAATTTTTGTAGAGGGCGATGCGTCTAGCGCCTCATACTTTTTGGCAGCAGGTGCAATTGCAGGCAATGTAACGGTAGCTGGATTAGGTAAAGACAGCATTCAAGGCGATGTACGTTTTGCAGATGCACTAGCGCTGATGGGCGGCAATATCAACTACGGTGATAATCATATTACTGCAACTAAAGCAGCCAATATCAAGACTATAGATATTGACTGCAACCACATTCCAGACGCAGCGATGACGCTCGCAATTGTGGCCTTATTTGCAAAAGGCACTAGCATATTACGTAATATCGCAAGCTGGCGCGTTAAAGAAACTGACCGTATTTCCGCCATGGCAACAGAGCTACGCAAAGTAGGTGCGATTGTTGAAGAAGGTGCTGATTACATTAAAATCACGCCACCAGCACAATTGACTCCAAACGCAGTGATTGACACCTATGACGACCACCGCATGGCCATGTGTTTTTCACTAGTGAGTTTAGGTGGCGTACCTATTACCATTAATGACCCCAATTGTGTGGCTAAAACGTTCCCTAACTATTTCGCCGAATTTAAAAAATTAATCGCTTAAATCTAGCATCCAAATCAACATGGCTTCATTGCAATAATGTGATTGATTACTCATAATTAATGAATATGAAGCCAACCAGCCTTCACTGCGTTTGCATGCATTTTAGGATCAGCTTCAGAAAACTTTTTCCAAGCTTTTTCATGAAAGTGAAATACCACCGTGTTACAAGCAGGCTCAATCACAGCGAGCATACCGCCTACCATAGCGCTACCTGTCAATAAATAACCTACCGTAAATGCGACGGTAAAGTGTAAAATCGCAAATGAAAATGTTTTAGCCATGTTGCTCTCCAGAAATTACTAATTGCAATGAGACTATCATCCACCCAAGCAACAATTAAATCTAATTGATTGTTATTAACGCTACGATAAATTTTACAAATGAATAAAATGCAAGTGAACACAACACCAGCGCAACACATCCCAGTCATTACCATCGATGGTCCATCCGCTTCAGGTAAAGGTACCGTCGCACAATTGGTTGCAGATAAACTTGGATTTGCCTATTTAGATTCAGGTGCGCTATATCGCGTTGTTGCTTTTGCTGCGCAACAAAATAACATTGCGTGGAATGATGCCAACGCCGTTGCTGAATGTGCAAAAACACTCAATATCAAATTCAAAAACGATCAGATACTCTTAAACGATCATGACATTTCAAATGAGATTCGCACAGAATTGATGGGTAAAGGTGCTTCACAAGTTGCAGTACATGCATCAGTAAGAGCTGCCTTAGTTGACTTACAGCATAGCTTTCATCAAGCTCCCGGCTTAGTTGCTGATGGCCGTGACATGGGTACAGTGATTTTCCCATTTGCACCACTCAAAATATTTCTTACCGCATCAACTGAAATTAGAGCAGAACGTCGCTACAAGCAACTGCTAGGCAAAAATCAGCCAGCTAACTATGAAAATATTTTGCAAGACTTACAAGAACGCGATGCAAGAGACAAAGGCCGAGCCAGTGCTCCCTTAGTGATGGCAGAAAATGCAATATTGCTGGAAACTGACAACCTAGGGATCACAGACGCCGTTAATACTGTTTTAAATGCCTATAAGAACGTTAAAACTAGCTAAAAACAGCATATCTAACCTTAAGTTTAGAGAATCTGACTTAAAACTTAAGGCTATCCAGATTAAACTTAAAACTATTCATATTTCGAAATAGAATCAAGTTTACATTGCAACATCTTGATTTCGCCAAAAATAGTACTTAAAAAGTATTATTTATATCAAAATTATTAGCAAAAATTTGTAAATAGTCTTTTATTTTTCAATGTTTTAGTTATAATTCCATCTTTGGGTTTCTAAAACTCGGTATCGTCCTACGCATCGCACCGATTCGTAGCTTTTTAACTACCCCACTGCTAGGTGGGATATTTTAGGTAATTTTAATTAATGGCTTCTACTTCTAATTCTACTGCTTCATCTATGGAATCTTTTGCTGCGCTTTTCGAAGAAAGCTTAGCTCGCCAAGAAATGCGTTCTGGCGAAGTGATCACTGCTGAAGTTGTTTCTGTTGATAATGATCATGTGATCGTTAACGCAGGTCTTAAATCTGAAAGCGTAATCAACGCTGATGAATTCCGTAATGCTCAAGGTGAACTTGAAGTTCAAGTGGGCGACTTTGTTAAAGTAGCAATTGAGAAGCTAGAAGACGGCTTCGGTTCAACT
>Ga0160182_113363_pt1 | contig 35503 bp, 26 predicted proteins | sample met14sa_FD_108561 | JGI IMG/M metagenome (GOLD analysis project Ga0160182, IMG submission 108561) | Synthetic bacterial communities of pure cultures from sediment of Lake Washington, USA, under high oxygen condition - MT... | ecosystem: Engineered > Modeled > Simulated communities (microbial... >... | reverse complement strand
AAACCGCCGCATTCGCCTTACCGATTTTGTCCCGCATTAACCTCAATCAAAAAGACCCGCAAGCTTTGGTGCTAGCCCCGACGCGCGAGTTGGCGATACAGGTTGCCGAGGCGTTTCAAAGTTATGCCGCACATATCAAAGGCTTTCACGTATTACCGATCTACGGCGGCCAGGATTACACCAGCCAGTTGCGCCAATTGAGTCGCGGCGCGCATGTCGTGGTCGGTACACCGGGACGGGTCATGGACCACATGCGTCGCGGCACGCTGAAACTAGACCAACTGACTACTTTGGTATTGGACGAAGCCGACGAAATGTTGCGGATGGGTTTCATCGACGATGTGGAATGGATTCTGGAGCAAACCCCATCGACGCGCCAAACTGCACTGTTCTCGGCAACCATGCCGACTGAAATTCGCAAAATCGCGCAGAAATACCTGAACAACCCCGAACAAGTGACTATCAAGGTCAAAACCGCCACTGCCGCCAATATTCGCCAACGCTATTGGTTTGTCAGTGGCGTGCACAAAATGGATGCCCTGACCCGGATTCTGGAAGCGGAAAACTTCGACGGCATGATTATCTTCGTCAGAACCAAAACCGCCACCATCGAAGTAGCCGAAAAATTGGAAGCGCGCGGTTTTTCCGCCTCTGCGATCAACGGCGACATGTCGCAAGCCTTGCGCGAACGCGCTATCGACAATCTAAAAAGCGGCAAACTGGATATTCTGATCGCCACGGACGTCGCCGCTCGCGGCCTGGACGTTGATCGTATTACCCACGTCGTCAACTATGACATCCCTTACGACACCGAATCTTATATCCATCGTATCGGCCGTACCGGTCGTGCCGGCCGCACCGGCGACGCGATTTTGTTTGTCTCGCCGCGCGAAAAACGCCTGCTGGCCAATATCGAGCAAGCTACGAAACAAAAAGTCGAAGAAATGCAATTGCCTTCCACCGACTTTATCAACAACGCCCGCATCAACCGTTTCAAACAGCGGATTACCGATACGCTGGCCGGCGAGGAACTCAGCTTTTACAACCAATTAATCAACCAATATCAGGTTGAGCATAATGTCCCGGCACTTGACATTGCAGCGGCGTTAGCCAAGTTATTGCAAGGCGATACGCCTTTGTTGATGAAAGAACCCAGCAAAAAACCACGCAAAGACGCCGATGAAAAAGGCCGTTCCGACCGCAATGATCGTAACGACCGCGGCCCAAGAAGGGAAAAAGGTCGCGTCGGCGCGGTAGAAATGGAAACCTTCCGCATCGAAGTAGGCCATGCCGACGGCGTGAAACCAGGCAATATCGTCGGGGCTATCGCCAACGAAACCGGTATAGACGGCGATCACATTGCCCGCATCAAAATCGAGGAGCACTACAGCACCGTAGAGCTGCCCGCAGGCATGCCCAAAGACTTATTCCAGGCCCTGAAAAAAGTCCGGGTAGTCGGTAAACCTTTGGATATATCCAAATTCGACCCGGCTTTGGTGAAAAAAGACAAAAGTAAAAAGCGGGTCGGCTCACCATCAAGACGCGGCAAAAATAAAGACCAAGCCGAATAATCGTCCCCTCGGAATGGACTACAAAGGCTTAGGTTGGAAAACCTAAGCCTTTTTTATTGCCTTGCGGCTTGCAATGCCAAACTTGCGCCGTACACAAGTTCATCGAATTGCACCGGCTCTCTAAGACTGGACTATTTGAATGGAATAGTGAACTGCGGTTGGAATACTTTTTAGCACCAGCAACTCAAGCAACAATTAAACTCAGCAACACCGCTTGATGCCATTCCATTTGCGCTGCGTTTCAGCCGCAAAAAATCCTTTTCGACTTAACGGCGGAAACTGCCCGGCGTGATGCGCTTGCCAATGCAGCAAATAACGCTCATAAGCGGCATCGCCATTGAGGTGGCCCCAGAATGACCGCACACACCGCATCAATCTGCTCATAGGGGTCTCGATTAATCTTTACGCTGCGGTGCCAGCTTAACGCATTCGAACATCAGATCGTCGAATTCGTCCTCGCTGTGCTTGCTCGGACTATATTGCAAACCGCATTCGCGATCTTCGCGGATATGCTTGATGTTACCGTGTATCGACATCGCCACCCGCGACTCCGGCAGTATGATGGAAATCCGCAATTCCGCTTCGTCCACTGCTTGACCCAGAGGTTCTTTCAAGCGAATTTTTATGCCGCTGTAACTCATATCAACAACTTGGCCGTCAATGATGATCTCGCCGCCGGGCGGTGGCGGTTCGATGATGATGTGCGCCACGAGTCCTTCCGGGTTAAAACGTATTCTGCTACGGTTTTCATTCTCCACTGCAATGCTCCATATTTTGATCCTGAGAGTATAGGCAGAAACGCCGACACGGCAAAATTTATCTGACATCAATACTCTGCCGATTCGGCGCGGGTGTTCGCCAATATCGTTGCCGTTTGGCTCGCTCGGCTATCGGCTGAATTGTTTCGGGCCCACTACGCACCGAAATAGCGCCCTGTTCGGCCGCATTCAACCAAGCCATGCCAAGCTGGCTATAGCGTTCGATAACCTGGCGATGCGGAAAACCAAAACGGTTTTGATAACCGGCAGGAATCAAAATAAGCCTGGGATTAACTTTTTCAAGCAAAGCCAGGCTTGATGAGGTTTTGCTGCCATGGTGCGGTGCCAACAATACGTCGCTGGCAAGTTTGTCAGCGTACTCTCGCACCAACCAGTTTTCGGCTGTTTGTTCGATGTCGCCGGTCAGCAAAAAAACCTGCTGTGCGGAGCTTACTTGTAATACGCAGGAGTTATCGTTATCACCGATGAATCCACTTTCCGGCGGGGACAGCACCTTAAAAGTAACTTCATCCCAACGCCAGGTTTGTCCGGCCCGGCAATACTCGCCATGTTCGCGTGCGGCCCATTCAGGAACGCTGCTAACAGACTTGTCTACCGGCAATTCGGCAAATATCGACTCCGCGCCGCCACTGTGATCGTTATCGCCATGACTAATCACCAAACTATCAACCCGAGAGATACCCTGCTCGCGTAAAAACGGCAGGACCACTGAATCGCCCATGTCGGAATATTCCGAATAACGTGCGCCGGTATCAAACACCAGAGTATGTTCCGCAGTTTGCAGCACGGCTGCTAATCCTTGCCCCACGTCCAAAACAGTCAACCAAGCTTCACCGGGTTTCGGTTTTTCAACATCAACCAGTAATAACGGCAAAAACAGTAACGGACTTAAATACCGGCACGGAAAGCCCCTTGGCGCTAACAGCAGAAGCACGCCGATGGCCGCCAAGCCAATCGCATACCATGGCGGCGGGAGGCAATAGATGCTGGCTAATGGTAATTCGGCCATGTGCGAAAGCACCCACCACAAGCCTTGCAAGGCATAGTCCAAAACTTGCAGCAACAGCGCTCCGCATGCCGGCCAGATAAACAATAACACCACCGCCAACAAGGCCGGCGGCACGATCAATATACCGATAACCGGCACTGCCAACCAATTTGCGACAGGCGATATCAACGATACTTGCTGAAAAAACACGACCAATAAGGGCGACAAGCCCACGGCCGTGGCCAATTGCGCGGCGCCGGCTTCGCGCCAATACGAAGGTCTGCCCAATCGGCCCGCCGACACGTAAATCAATAATGCCACTGCCACGAATGACAGCCAAAAGCCGACCGACAGCACCGCCAACGGATCGAACAGCAAGACAGCCAGCAACGCCAGCAATAAAACTCGCATCGGCGCGGTGTTACGCTGCCAAGCGATTGCTGCCAACGCCACGCTGAGCATCACCACCGCACGTAGAGTGGGCACCGAATAGCCCGCCAAGCCGGCGTAAAACAGCGAAGCCAGCCAAGCGCACAATGCGGCGGCCCGTTGCGGCGAAATGCTTAATATCCCGGTCCAAGCCCACAGCCGTCTGCTCCAAAGGTAAATCAGGCCGGCGATCAGACTGATATGTGAACCGGAAATCACGATTAAATGCACCACACCGGTGAGTCTAAACACGCGCCATTGCTCTTGGGTGATTGCGTTTTGGCTGCCGATGGTCAATGCTTTTATCACGCCTAACTGTCCACTGCCGGGCAAAGCCGCGTCCAGTCGGTTGGCAATCGCTTGCCGACACTGAGCAAAATATTGACCGGCACTCGGCGATAAGCTCACGATTTGCGGCGGCGGTTTATCGCGCACATAACCCGTAGCACCGATATGGTTGGCAAATAACCAGGCTTCGAAATCAAAGCCGCCGGGGTTGAGGCGGCCGTGCGGCCTGCGCAACTTAACCTGGAACTCCCAGCCCTGCCCCGCAGCTAAGTTGAGCTTTGGGTAATACCAGCTCAGGCGAATTTTATCCGGAAAGTTGCCGGAGGGCGCCGTGACAATAAAATCAAAATTGGTGCGCTGCTCTTGTTGTTGCGGCAGACTGGCGATATAGCCTTGAATTTTCACTTCCTGGTTTTGATAGGTATCGGGGAGTTGTTGGGACAGCCGCCAGCTACCCAATAGACTCGCCCACAGCACCCCAGCCAGCAGCGCGAAAAATCGCCAATGGTGCCGATAAATCAACAACAAGCCGCTAACCACCAAACCGATAAACTCGAACAGACTAGGCAAGCGGCTGAACTGTTGGACAGCAACAATTCCGGCCAGAAATAGCAAACTGCTCAGATTCATCGCCTCTCCGACCTACATTTATCCTGTATAAAACGCCTCATATCTCTACCAATCAAACTCCGCCGCCCTGCGTATTTCACGCAGTCTAGCCGATTTTTTAAACTTGTCTGCGGCGCAACGGCTGTCATGGGCTGGTTGTTGTTGCATTAATCCTGCAAAATAGCCGGTTGCCGTGCCTGGCAAATGCTGTTTTTTAAATTTATAGCGTCTAAGGCTGCTGAAGGCGGGCTGTCGCTAAATCTCCCACTGTATACCCCATGCAAGAAACCCATTACCCGCTGATTGTCCGCCCACGCTTTATCCTGAATGCCCGCAAATGGTGGCGCTTGTGCCATGTTTATCTGGCACTGAGTTTGGGACTCATCTTCGCGCTGATCGGCTTGACCGGCAGTTTGAGTATTTACCGGGAAGAATTGGATAGCTTGCTCAATCCGCAATTGCGCGTCGATACCCCACAATCAACGGCTTTATCGCTGGACAAAATCGTCGCGGCGGTACGTGCTGCCCATCCGGATCGGCACGGTGCCTGGACCTTGGAAATGCCGCGAGCACCGGACGGCATGATCACCGCCTGGTTTGAAAAGCCCAAGGAAAGCGTAGACGCCTTTTATGCGCCTCTGATGGTCTCGGTCAATCCTTACACCGGCCGGGTTGTCGACAGCCGCTTATGGGGCCAAACCCTGACGACCTGGCTGTTGGATTTACATACCCAACTGCAATTGGACGGCTTTGGCCGAAATGCGTTGGCGGTTTTAGGCGGCTTATTAATGTTGTCGGTACTCAGTGGTTTGTACCTGTGGTGGCCGGGCTGGCCCAAGTTGAGGCGCGCCTTTTCGCTGCGCCACGATGCCGGCTTGATGCGGCTAGTATTTGATTTGCACCGACTACTGGGCGTAGCCAGTTCCGGCTTTTTAATGTTGCTGGCCTTCACTGGTTTTCATCTGGCCTACCCTAGCCTGCTGGAGAACCTGACCGCCGCGTCCGGCATGGGACATGGTGACGCCGGCCCCAATGTGCGCAGCAGCGCCATACCCAATGACAGGCCGACCAGTCTGTCGGAAGCAATCCTCGTGGCCCGCGGACCGTTTCCCAGCTCGGAAGTCCGGCGAATTACCACCCCGGTTGGCGAGCTGGGGACGTATCGGATCAATTTGCGCCAACTTAACGAGATCAATCAACACCACCCGTTCACGACCGTTTGGGTGGACCGCTGGAGCGGACAAATTCGCGATGTGCAAAACCCCAGCCAATTCTCAGCCGGACAGACATTTACCACCTGGCTTTGGCCGCTCCATACCGGCGAAGCCTTGGGCGAAAGCGGCCGCTTGCTGTGGTTTTTTGTGGGATTGACGCCGACATGCCTGTTTTTGAGCGGCTTATTACACTGGTTACACCGACATGGCTGGGTCGCGGATCGAGAAATTAACCTGAAACAGGCGACAGACGCGGCGACAACTGCTTGCATGACGACATTAAAACGCGCCGCCAAGGCAATTCTTAGGGTCGTGATCCCCGCTGCTAACCGTTTTTTGCAAAAAATCTACGGCCGAATCAGGCGGATAAAAAGACTAAAGTAGTGTTTTCAGCACCACTTCTTAAGGAAATAGCACTTTCGCCAATTCCTGAGTTTTTAAATATTGGCTTTGCAGGTCGGCAAATATCTCAGCCTGACAGGCCGGGCTGATGCTCAGTTTCTCAAAGGCCGAGACCGGCCAGGTTTCTTTATCGTCGAACACACTACCCACCATATGCGTCGCCGCGCCGACCAAAGCTGCCTGCCGCCAATAGCTGCCTTGATAACCCGGATTGCGATGGTACCGAATAATCGCCACCAACGCTTCGGGTATTCCCCAGGAAACGGTCAGATGCGCCCCGACTTCGCAATAATCGGTATGCAGCAATTTGCGCAAGGCTTGATTCAAGTCCAATTCGGGATTGGCTTGTTTAAAACGCAGGGCCTGGTGGGTTTCTTCGGGCATGATGTCGGCCATGCAGAGCAAGCCGATATTGTGCAGGATGCCGCCGGTATGCACGGTTTGCGGCAAGTGTTCATTGCCCCGCTCCGCCGCAAGCTCGTCGGCCAGCGCACGGGCAGCGTGCGCCACCAGCATGGTACTGATCCAATAGCGTTTGATATCGAAACTTCGGCAATCCCTGATATTAAACGGCTTCATCACCGCCAAACCGATACCGACGCCCCGGACAATATTTAATCCCAGTTTCAAACAGGTTCTTTCCAATGACGTCACCGGTTCGCTGGAGTTGTTAAACCACGCTGAATTGGCCAAGGCAATCAGTCGCGACGAAATCGTGGCATGCCCCGCCAGAATCTTGGCTAACCGGGCATAATCCAGATTATCGTCGGACAAGGCTTTGACCACTTGATGAACGTCGTGCGGTAAAGAAGGCAGCCGTTTAATATCTGCAAAGCGTTCCGGCAATTCAAGATCAGTCATAATTGTTTCGATGAATATCGTTATGGGCTGGTTTGGAGTGAATAAATTCCAGCCGGAAATCTTTGTCAAACATGGCCGGCACTTCGGCGGCAGTCAAAGGTTGACTAAACAAATAGCCTTGCACCACTTGGCAGCCCAAGCCGCTCATCACCATGGCTTGCTCTATCGTCTCCACGCCTTCCGCCACCAGCGAGAAATCCATCGCATTGGCCATGCCGATAATCGTCCCGAGCAAAATGGGGGTTTGCGGATTAAACAGCACATCCTGAACAAAGGTTCTGTCGATTTTCAGACAATCCACCGGCAACTGCTTCAGCGACGCCAGCGACGAAAAGCCGGTACCGAAGTCGTCTATGGCGATTTTCACTCCTATGCCCTTCAGTTTTTTAAATATCTCTAAGTCTGCCGCCGTTTGCATGGCACTTTCTGTGACTTCGATTTGCAAATAGTGAGCCGGCAATTGGGTATGTTTGAGGATTTCCCGCAACGTGAACGGAAATTGCGGATCGCGGAAATGGCTTGCCGAGACGTTGACAGCCGTGGTGAATAACGGCAGCCCTTGGTTTTGCCAGGCAATTAATTGTTCGCAAGCCTGTTGAATAGCCCAGTCGCTAATTTTACCGATCAAACCCAAAGCCTCAGCCAAAGGAATAAACTCGCCGGGCCCCAACAAACCGCGCAACGGATGTCGCCAGCGCACCAAGGCTTCGAGACCTATCATTCGCCCATCCAACATACTTACCTGGGGCTGATAATACAATTGCAATTGCTGGTGCTCCAGCGCGTCGCGCAAGGTTTGCTCGTCTTGCATGCGCTTAATCGCCAGGCCCGTCATCTCCGGCCGATAGTAAGCGTAGCGCTGTTTGCCGGCGCTTTTCGCTGCGTACATGGCGGTGTCGGCGGCTTTCATCAAGTCGTGCTCGTTCTCGCCATCTTTTGGATAAATAGCAATACCGATACTGACGCGGGGCTTTAAATGGTGGGTATCCAAAATTAAAGGTCGGTTGATTTCCTGCAAACAGCGTTCCGCGATTTCCATGGCTTGAAATTCGTCGGTAATGCTGCTGGCGATGATACAAAATTCGTCTCCGCCCAATCGCGCAGCAAAGTCTTCTTCACGTACCACGCTTTGGATACGTTGGGCGATCGCTTTCAGAAATTGATCGCCGACGTTATGTCCAAAGCTGTCGTTGACGTACTTAAATTCGTCCAGATCCAGGAATAGAAACGCAAACTCCAGCTTGCCGCGCGCCGAGGCTTTGATGGTCTGTTGAATACGCTTGTGATAATGCACACGGCTGGCCAGGCCGGTCAACTCATCGAAATACGCCAACTGATGGATGATTTTTTCCGATTGCTTTTGCTTGGAAATATCCTGCACCGTCCCGGTGACAAAACTCTGCTGTCCGCTGCTAATCATGGCCGTATCCTGGCGGACACTGATGGGCGTTTCCAGATCCGGCCGCAAGCGGTACTCGACATACTCGACCTGTTCGCCCTGGGCAGCGGCCTCTATCAAGGTCTGCACTATTTTGCGGTCCGCAGCCTCAATTAAATTCAAATAGTTGCTGAGCTCTCCCAGAAAATAGTCGGCCGGCATTTGGCACATTTCCGCTAAAAACGGCGATATTTCGAATTTATCCTGCCGCGGATCCCAAGTCCAATAGCCCAAACCGGCGATGCGTTGCGCAGCAGACAATTGCTGCTTACTGTTGCGTAATTCCGCCGTGTCATGGCTGGAGCGCAGCAGAAAACGAATGTGATGAATCAACACCACATGATTAAGGGGTTTGATGATGAAGTCGGTAGCGCCGACCTTAAATGCCCGATTTATCGATTCGATGTCTTCCAAGCCGGTAGACATAATGATGGGAATGTCGGTCATGGCGGGGTTGGCGGACATGCGCCGGCAGGTTTCAAAACCGTCGATGCCCGGCATAATCGCATCGACTATGACTAGATCCGGAATGGCCGTTTCCAGCAAGAGCAGCGCCGCTTCGCCACTCTCGGCCTCCACGACGTCGAAACCCGAGGCTTTTAACTGTTCGCCGGTAATCAATCTGAAGTTTGGATCGTCGTCTATCAGTAAAATTCGCTTGGCTTCCAGCGCCAAGTCGGCTACTCGCTTATCCATGCCGGATTGCGGCAAATCGGGCTGCGCTACGCTGGCATGGGCAATAACACGCAGCTCGGCCAAAGCCGCCGGCAATTGCGCCTCAAATTCCGCCAGCAGTGCCGGGATTGCTGCAAGATCAGCTTGGCGGCCGGCAGTTTCCAGCAATCGGCAGGTTTTAGACAAATCCCTGGCACCCAGATTGGCGCTGGACGATTTGAGGGCATGAGCCATATCGGCCAGCAAATCCGCCTGCCCATCGCTAGCGGCTTGTCTAAGTTTTTCGGCTGTTTCCGGCGCGGTTTGCAGATAGAGTGCGATGGCCTTGTTTAATAAACTTACCCCATTCGCATCGTAAATATCCCGAAGCTGAGCCAGATCGGCCTGGCAAATCGGTCCGGGCGGAAATTCGCCTGCCATCGCTGCGTCTTGATATGCCAGCGGAGCCGACTCCAGTGCATTATCCGCAGCATTTGGCAGCCAATTTATCAATAGATGGCGCAGTTGTTCTTTGCTGAACGGTTTACTTAAATAGCCGTCCATACCCACCATTTCACACTGATCGTGTATGCCTTTTTGTACATCGGCGGTTAAAGCGATAATCGGAATTCGGGTCGAGGCCGTGGCTTGTTCATGCTCGCGAATTTTGACTGTTGCCGAAAAGCCATCCATAACCGGCATATGACAATCCATCAAAATTAAATCGTAACGGCGCCGGCAGGCGGCTTGCAACGCTTCCTGACCGTCTGCAACCACCTCCGCGATGCAGCCCATGCTTTCTAAGAAGCTTTTGACCACTTCCTGATTAACCAAGTTATCCTCGGCCACCAAAATGCGCCCGGATAACTTAATTTGCTCCGGTGTAACAGCGGATGGCGCCGTTTGCTCCACGGGTGCGAACGTGGCGATTTCCAGCAAGCAATTCAGCAGACGTTGTTGAAAAACCGGTTTGTTCAAATAAAAGCTGATGCCGTATTCGTGGGTCAGGCCGGTTTTAATGCTGACATTTTCGGAGCTGAGCATGATTAAAGGCAGTTTGGGAATACGCTGGTCGCGTTGAATGGCCTTGGCCAGCGTCAAGCCGTCCATTACCGGCAAATGCCAATCCAGCAGAGCAACTTGAAACGGATTATTTAAAGTAGCCGCCTCGACCAATAGCTTCAGCGCCCTGGGGCCGCTATCGACGGTCGTAACATGGGCGCCCCATAGCGAAACTTGATCGTGAAGTATGTCGCGGTTTATCGCATTGTCATCCACTACCAGGATGTGCAGACCTTCCAAAGCACTGGTGTCGGCACGTTCGATGTCGCTCTGGATGCCCAACCCCAATTCTAAGTCAAAGTAAAACCGGGAACCCCGACCGATATTACTTTCCAGCCCCAGACTACCGCCCATTAATTCGACTAATTGCTTGGAAATGGTCAAACCTAAACCGGTCCCGCCATAACGCCGGGTAATGCTGCCGTCGGACTGCGTGAAACTGTCGAAAATTTCCGCCTGACGCTCAGCGGCAACCCCTATGCCGGTATCGATTACTTCGAATAATAATCTGACTTTATCGCGTGCGGTATTTTCCGGAACACTCACCTTAAGCTGCACATCGCCTTCTTCGGTAAACTTGATGGCATTGCTCAGCAGATTAACCAGCACCTGCCGTAATCGTTCCGCATCGCCCTGCACAATAACGTGCATTTGGTGCGGCAGATTCAATATCAGTTCCAGGCCTTTACGGTGGGCTTGCTCAGCCATCATTTCCACGGTGTCTTCCAATAAGCGGCGCAGATCGAACTCCTGAACGATCAACTGCAATTTGCCGGCTTCGATTTTGGAAAAATCGAGAATATTATTGATGATGCTGAGTAGCGAATTGGCGGAACGGTAGGCAGTATCGGCAAATCTGGTTTGCCGATCATCCAAACCGGATGACATCAACAACTCGGTCATGCCCAACACGCCATTCATCGGCGTTCTGATCTCATGGCTCATGGTTGCCAAAAATTGCGACTTGGCTTTACTGGCTTGTTCGGCTTGCTCTTTGGCGGAGAGCGCTTCGGCGATGCTGATACTCAGCTCTTGATTTTTTTCTTCCAATTGCTGGGTACGTTCGATAACTTGCCTTTCCAAAGAATCTCGGTGCATGGCTAGTTGATCGTCTCTGAACTGGATTTCGGCTAGCATGGCATTGTACACATCGGCTAAATCGCCGAATTCGTCGTTGCTGGTCTTGTTAATCCGATGCGAAAAACTCTTCTCATGCCCCACCGATTGCATGGCATCCATCAGTTTGAGTAGGGGCGCCAAAAATATTTGCTGCAATTTGGTGGTCAGCATACCGATTAAGACCATGGTAAACACCACGATCAAACCCATAGTCGAATAAAACGCTTTTAATATGGCGTAGAAACCGCTTTGGTCATCCACCAAATGCAATACCCCTACGACGTCACCATCCAGTTCTATCGAACGGACAAAATGCAGATTGTTGTCGTCATCGTATTTGAATACGTTTTTTTCGCCAGCCTTACCGACAATATTATTGGTATAAGGAAATAAGCGCTCATACCAATAAGCAAAAACTTCGCCGATAAAACCATATAGGCCTTCTGAACTAGGGAGGGATTGCGCATCGTTTAAAAGCGCGGAAGCTTTTTCCGCATCCCAATGACTAACGCCCAGCTTTTGCGAGTGATAGTCGGCAAATAACTTGCCTTGCTTATCATATAATTCGGCATTTAATATGCTGTCCCGGGTTTTCATACTATTTAACATAGTATTAGCCGAGACAGTATCTTCAAAAACCAGCGCCGCTGAAATATTCGACGCAATAATATTGGCAATTAATACCAGCTGCTGCTCGGTATCTTTCTTTTTTGCATAATATTCATTTACAACAATCGCAGTGCTTGCCGAAAACAGCGTCAACACAGCGATCAAAGTCATAATAAAGACTAGCTTGATCTTGATAGGCGCATTGTTAAACCATTTAAACATGCGATTATCTCTCCTAATTATCGCCGACAATTTTCGCTAAGCGCAGAAGGCTGGAACTAATCGTTAGCCCCGAGCTTTTGACCGTGGCAAGATTGATATGTAACTGTATTTTTCCGTCGGTATTCACCATAGCCACCATGCCCCCCGATTCGATAAAATTGGCTTCTTCACCTATCGTCAACACCGGAAACTGCCTGGTATCTAAAAAAACTTGCGACAAAACACTATTGGATAATTCGCTTAAAAACAGAATATGACATTGATTTAAATTGCGTAACTTATCCGAATTAATTATTTTAATCACTCTATCTCCAACTGCTTTACCGCTAATTGAATCAAAAGATTGCAGTAATGCATTGTCTCCTACCAAACAAACCTGCAGGTTATTTCCGGAATTGGCAAACGCCTGCTCCGGCCATTGCGTAAAACGGGCAAAATTAAGCGTCAATGCGGCCAACACCGTATATTGCTCAAGCGCCAACGGCGCCGCGCAAGACGCGCTTGAACTAAATAACATTAATGCCAACAGATAAATTTTTATTGCGTTTTGCATATCCGTCGCAACAATAATCCAACTAAATAGAAAAAATGCAAAACAGTCTACCTGCCAGCGGCATCAGAAATTCCAACTGATTTTGCCGTACATACCCCTATCAATAAATGTTGGCAGTACCAGGTTTTCCTGTTGATATTCCAAGTGGCTATTAGTTAATAAGTTTTGGCCTACCAATGATATTTCCAGATCAGGTTCGGGGCGCCAGGCCAAGCGCGCGTCCATCGTCACATAATCGGGTATGTAACTGTTGCCGGAAGCTGTTGCTGCGGCATTGTTGCCGACGTAGCGAAACCAAACATCAAAGTCCAAATCCGGCCGTATATTCACCGCACTGCGTAAATTCATGCGCTGCTGCGGACTAATGCCCACCACCGCCATTGCGGTTTGCGGCACTTCGGTTTTAAGGAGGCTGTAATTGGCGTCCCACCGCCACCAGTCCAGCATTTGCCAGACAGTCGAGACTTCGACACCATAGGTCTTGGCTTTTAAATTATTACTAAAGGGTAAAGGCTGGACCAACACACCGCGAATAGGATCGAAATAAACGGCGCCTTGGGAAGCGTCGCGCATGTGCGCGTAATCGTTATAAAACGCCGTCACATCCACCGATACGGATTTGATCATGGTGGTGCGGTAACCCACTTCGTAAGCAATCACATCTTCGCTGCGCAAGCTTGTGTTACCCTCCAGCGCCAGTTCCACCGGTATAAAAAATGGCGATGACGGCGGCACAACCGCTGTCGTCAAGCGCATATTGGCTTCGCCGCGCGAGGGCGTGCGCACTGCTCTGGATACCCCGGCCCAAAGCCGATGATTCAGCGCCGGCGCCCACATTAATCGGGCGGTGGGCTGGCCTTCAAAGCCGGTGAAATCGTTATGTTCAAATTTGTTGCCCAAGGTCAACCACAGCGTTTGGTCTATCAATTCCATTTCATCCTGGACGAATGCGCTGAATAACTGATTTTTCCGGTGGGCAGGAGACATGCTGAATATAGTGCTACTTTCAAGGCGATCCGAGGTTAGTTGGTAACCCAGCCCCCAAATCAATTCATGGCTATCAAACAAGCCGAAGCGATGCTGAAAATCCAAGTCAAATGTATCCCGCCCTTCAGACATCCATTCCTCATTGCGCCGATAATAGTCGTAAAACAACTGTAGGGACATGTCGGACTGGGTGGAAAACGTGTGCTGCCAGCGACCCATGATATTGCCGCCGTAAGCTTCGGCTTTATCACGGAAAGTTGTACTGTAGGGCGCTAAAATACTGGGCTTAGACAACACTTGATTGAGATGACTGTGATAAAGATCGCCCTGAAATTTAAGTTCGTCTGCTGACGACAACTGAGAATCTATGCGAAACCCGCCCTGTACTTTGTCCCAATCGTCGCCGGCGCCATGGCCTTGGGCATTGGTATTTTGATCGCGTTTGAACCCCTTGGCATAAACCCGGCCCGTCGTATCCTCGCCCAACTTGCCGCCGTAGCGAAATGCGCCAAACCCCTGTTCCTCAGTACCGCCGCCTGCAGCCACCAGACCGCCCTGCGTTTTCGAGCTGTGTTTGGTGATGATGTTGATTACACCGTTTACCGCGTTAGCGCCCCACAGCGTCGCGCCAGGGCCTCTAATCACCTCAATCCGCTCGACATCCTCCATCATCACATCCTGGTTTTCCCAGTAGGTACCGGAAAACATGCGGCTATAAGTATTGCGACCATCGATCAATACCAGTAACTTGTTGGAGAAACGCGCATTAAAGCCCCGGGAACTGACCGCCCACTTGTTCGAATCGATACGCGCCACGTCAAGGCCTGGGGCCATGCGCAGTGCCTCGGGAATACTGGTCGCGCCCGTTCGTTTGATGTCATCGTTGGTAATGACAAATATCGCGGCCGCGGAATCGTTTAGTGCTTGGGCTTTTTTGGACACTGAAGTCACTTCAACATTCAGCAAGTCTTCCACATTCAGCTCAAGTGCGTCTTGAGATGCAGCCTGCAAGACGCCGGCGTGACCAGTTAATACAAAAAATCCGACAATATAATTTTTCATAGGGTCTTATGAGCAGTGCTTTGGGTCGTTCAATCTTTATTAATCAGCAATCCCGGATACCTGGATTGCGACTCCGGCATGCGGTTTGACTATCAACCGGCCTTCATATCGACAGCGAGGGACATTCCCACAGCTTGGGGGCCTTATAGGCCGCGAAGGGAATCAATCCAGATTCGCAGGAACAGCAATAATTGAGGATCGGGCTAACCATAAAGCATGGCGTGTCATGATCGTTTCGATATTGTTTTGCAATGTGGGCAAGTCTAGCTCAATTATCGAATTCAGACAGATGATGGGGCAGGCATGAGAGGCTTCTGTCTCCATGTTCGGCCAAGCCGGAAAAAAATGCCCCGACTCGGTCGCAGGAAAATCATGGGAAATCTTTGTTTCAAACCAGGAAATTAAGCTGCTGCACGCTGCCGGCTTGGCCTTGTTCGGTTAAATAGATACCGCTACTGGCAATTTCACCCAACGCTTGATTGGCGGTGTCTTTTAGTTGAAACGGCGTCGTCAAGTGACCTAAGTAAATCGCCCCGACATTTTTATCACCCAGCGCCAATAATTGCTGCGACCCGTCATCATGCCGCTGCCAGATTCGCAGTTGTTTATAAACGGCATCGCCGGAGTCGATAAACTGATTGTTATCGTCGTCATAAGCCGCTAAGTCTGCAAAGCCGTTGCCGCTGCGCGGACCGAACAATTCCGAACCGTCGTTGATCAGGCCATCGTGGTTTTTGTCCAATGCCAGCAGACCGCTGCCGGCTTTCAAACCGGCTATTTGATCCAAACGACCATCGGCATCGATATCGAATTGAAATCGGCTGCCGCTTAACTCTGCGGCATTGCCGTCGAAATTGATAACCAAAGGATCGGTTTTCACCGCGTCGCCGGCGCGGATACTGAGATTGGATTCGGTATAAAAGCTGCGGCTCATCGACAAGGACACTGAAAAACTCAGCGTTTGCCCATCCCGGGTAGTGATACTGCCTTCGGCGCTGAAATTAGTCGTTTCGCTTTCGAAATAAGACTCGGATTTTTCGTAGACCAGTCCATACCCTTCGCGCTCGGGGACGGATGTTGCCGGTGCTTGCTGCGGGGCCTGAATGGTCACAGAGTCGGCTTGCCCCTTGAGATCATCCGGAGCGAATAATTCAAAGTCGCGGCCGGTAATCTCCTTGACCATGCGTCTGATGATTTGCAACAGCAGATTATCTTTGGAACTGAGCGCCCTATCGGTATCCAGGGTTTGCGCAGCAGTTGCCGAAGTTTGCGCCGACCGGCTGAGATCAAGGGAATCTTGAATGACTTTGCGCGCGGTTTCGGGGCGAGTCTTTCGCGCTGTATTAGGGGTATCTTCCGGCTTATCGATCCAGACCCGCAGCGATTCGTTGCGTTTGCTGATCTGTTGCGCTTGATGCTGACTTTGCAGGTGGACGGCGGAATTCTGGATAATCATGGCAACCCCCATAGCTCGATTGATTTGAGCTGAATATCGGCTGCGACCCTGAAATATTAAATATTTAGTTTGTCTTCTATTTTTTGCTTGTAGTTTAGGAAATGGGCGGCTTGTAACTGCTCGTTTCGGTCTGTTCCCAACAGACGACAAGGTACATCTATTTCGGTGATGTGAAACGGATAGTCGTCGCGGTTTTTCCGATAGCCCAGTATGTGGGCGCGAATCGGTTTGAAGCTATCGGCGTTGGCGACAGAAAACTTTTGTTGGTTACAGTAAATCGCAATTGCACCGTCCTCATCGGTCGCTATCCGCACTCTCAGATCCATCACACTGGCGCCGAGTTTGACCGGCACGGCCTGGCAAGATAGCACTCCGGCTGAATTGCGCTGGATTTCGTAAAATTTGACACTCAAACCATCCGGCAATTGCGCGCGCGCCAGCAAGGTGTCTAAAAACACAGAATAGTGCGTGATGACGTGCTCAGGATTGGCATTGCTATGCTGATGGACAAACAGCGCGCCTTTTTCGTCAAGCACGTAAACACCCACGTGTTTGCTGGTTGCATGATAAAAAACCTGAATCACATCAGCCAAATTCTGCGTATATAAAGACGGAATATAGGTTTGATCCAGTACGTAGGCATCAAAAAATACTGCGGAAAATTGCGGATTAGGCTTGGCTAATTCATGCAGCAGTTGATTTTGCGTGTCCAGCCGGTAATAGCCGAGGCTGCCGTTTCTGAGTTGGAACAAGCCATAACCGGTCTCGGCAGCCACGATATAGCGCTGCAAGCCGTCCCGAGCGGATGCAAAAAATTTTAGCAAATTGCCGAACAAAGATTCGATGCGCAAGAGGATGCTTTTGCCGCGTACCGGGTTGTAACATAGCGCTTGGAGTTTATCGGCAGACAAGGGCGCGGCGCTGTTGTTAAACACGTCAACGAGGCAGTTAAATACTCCCTCTATGCCTATATAGCGCTGCAAGCTGGCCTCCCCCCAACTGGATACCGACAAGCGCTGAATGCTCTGGATGAAACACTGACGGCTATCACCGTAACTTAACGGGTCTGAGCGTTCGCTCATCACCAACTGTTGATTGTTCGCGTCAATCGCCAAACTTTCGCCGAGGTTTATCAGTAACAAGGACGACGAGACGCGATTCGGCTCGCCGTAAACCTCCAGATCGTTCTCCCTGCCCGGCAAATAGCGGCTTAGAAACGCATTCAACTCATTAAACAGTTGATATAAATCATTATTGGCAATTTTAAGATTGGGAGTCACCAGTTGCAGATTGAGCGACTTTTTGTACAAGCCGTTTACCACGGCCCAGCATAAAACTTCGAGCAAGCTCTCGCCGGATTTAATCGCGCTTTCCAGAGAGGCTTTCTGTGACGCCGCCCGGTCATCGTATAAACACCAGCGAGGCGGAGCGTCGTCAGTCAGGACTTCCACAGCTATCAGCAAATCGGGTTTGGCGTGGACCGTGGTTCTGGTGGTGAGCACTTCAATTTTATCGGGACGTAAATCCAGGGTGGCCCGCAATTTCCGGCCGATCAATTTCAAGTCTCTGTTTTCCCGCTGCGCCTGATCCAATGGCAAACCGGAAAACTTTAAAATCATCCGCAGACATTGTTGCAATTGATCGCGAATCACCACGTGCTCGACACTGGCTTTCTTAATGTCCCAAAATTTTTGGCTGGCTAAATTGTCCAGCAAATCCTCCGGCCATTCCCATTGATCTGCCACACTATGCAGATAATCTTCACGCTGCAAGCGCACTCTATTCTCCGTGAGATTATCGGACGCGGCCATGATCTTCATGTAAAAACATTCCCGAATCAGATTCAAGCGGCGTTTGGACTGAGCCTGGCGCAGATAGGCATCCACTTTACGGTACATCAGCAGGTAAGGATCCAGGCTTTCGACACTGAAATCGCCTTGATACACCGCCTGCTTCAATGACAGACACAGCCACTGCGGTTCGGGAAATTCGCTGGCATAACTTTCCATCAGCAGCAGCTTCAACAAGGACTTATGCGGGGATGTCAAAGACTTGTAGATATGCCAAAGCGTCGCACTGACGAATTCCGCCATCGGCATATCTTCTAGGCCGCCGAAATCGACGACGTCGGTTTCGGAGATAAACCGGTTTTCCAGCAAATGCGCGACATATTGCTTATAGTATTTTTCCTGTTGCGGCGGCACCAACCACCAGACCGGTATCCGCCCGGCGATGTAAATCGAGGTGCGGTAAAACTCTTCCAATAACAGATAATGTTGGGTTTCGCCGCTACTCTCTTTAGAGATCGGCGTATTTTCGCCGCGCAAAAACTGCGCCGCATCAACCAGAAAAAAATGCGTCTCAATTTTTAAGGTCGCCGCCCATTTTTCCACTTCCTGGGCTTTTTGCCGCAATTCGTTTAATTCATCCGGCGCCAAAGTGGATGAATGGCAAAGCCAAATATCAATATCGCTGTTTTTCGAAAACGCCATACTCCCGACGCTACCCATCAAAAAAATCGCCTGGATAGGATAGTGTCTTAAGGCCTTGCGCTTGTAGACAAAGCCTTTGGAAAACTGCTTGGCAACATCTATAGTCTGCTTGTTGGGCGTGTAATCGGGAATACCCGCCGGGCCTTCCAGCGACACGAAACCGGGCAACAAGGGATGATTTTGATGAAACAGTAACGGCAACAGCTTTAAGAAATCCTGTTGGCGCGGCTGCAAAAAACTTTGTACATGTTGCAAACGCAACTGATTGAAGTGCTTGAATCGTTGGGCAACTGCATATAGATCTTTTTTGCTGATCTCTTCGCCCGGCGCGCCTAAATGGATGGGTAGGAATCGATTGATCAAAACGGCCGCGCCTAAATCAAGTGTAAGGCCAGTATAGAAGAATCAAACCGGCTTGTGAAAATTAAGCTGGACGAAGCGCCCGTTACCGTCATCAAAACAGGTAAAACGGGTTAAACAGGCGTGCGGCAAATCGATATGAAAACTTTGGGTAACCGGCAGCTTGAAGGCTTCTGCGAATATTGCTCTGATCACACCGGCATGGGTTACTACCAGCACGCGGCGTCCGGCCTGCTCAGCCAATAAACTTTCCCAGCCCTTCCTGACGCGGGCGGCGAATGCTTGGTAGCTTTCCGCGTTCGGCGGGGTGAAATGGACGGGGTCTTTATAAAATGCCGCCAGTGAGTCGGGCCAGCGACTGGAAATTTGCTCGGCGGTTTGGCCTTCCCAAGCGCCGAAATCAATTTCACCCCATGCCGGTTCAATCACCAAATCCTGTTGCTGTTGTTCGCACCAGGCCGCGGCAAAGGAACGGCAACGGCGTAGCGGCGAACTGATCACCACATCCCACTGCCCTGCCCCGCATTGGCCATACATCTGCCGCCAACCGCGTTCAGTCAGCGGATCGTCGGTGATTCCGCGATAATACGAACCGCCACGGGCTTCGCCGTGTCGCAGAAAATCGATTACGGTCGACTGATGCATCGCGATGGAATCAAGTGTTCAAGGTATCCATCAAATCGATCATGAACTCCATTTCCTCGTCTTCGATCCGTTGCCATGCCCTAAAGCCCAGGGCATTCAACACCCCACCGCCTTTTTCATCCTTATCCATCTCCAGTAATATTTTTTGAATGTCGGCGCGGCGATTCTGTAATCTCGGCCCTATCATCAAAGAATGGTAGATGACGCTTATTTGGCTACGCACCAAGATCCGCAGCTGTTTTTTAATCACACCGGACAGGTTGTCATAGGCCTCCGCCAGAATGATGCCGACATCCGCTTCGCCTTTCAGCAGGTGTTTGGCCACCAAAACATGATTGTCCGATAACAACGGGACGATATTCCCGGCGTGCAAATCCGCGGGCTCCAACATAATCATGCCCATCAGGCGCACATCCGGATCGTCGGTGAAAGCCACCCGAGTATTCGGTTGTAAGTCGGCCACATCGTTGATATTACTGTCGGCGTTAACGGCAATGATCGCTTCGTCGGATTCGCCCTGGGCGCGTACCAGCGGCAAAAAAACCTTTTTCTCGGACCAGCATGGCGGCGTCGAAGGGGTTGGCGTAAATCAAATCGATCTTATCGGCTGCGATGGCCTGATGCAGGTCTTGATAGTGATTGTACATTTCCAAATGGATGGCCTCGGCGCTCTGCTTTTGCAACCAAGTGTTGAATATATACCAACCCGACAGGTGGTCTGGGGCAAAATCCGGGCTGACTGTAAACATGTAAGACATGATGCTCCCCAATTAACTAAGTGTCGGATACAGTGCGATGCATTCATCGACTTTACTGCGCGAGGGTTTGCGGCGCACCGAGGTATAGCCAACCACCTTACCGCCGCGCACATTCGGAATGACCGTGGCTTTTACCCAGTAATAACCGCCGTCCTTACGCAAGTTTTTCACGAAGCCTTGCCATTTTTCACCGCGTTGCACCGTATCCCATAAGTCTTTAAACGCAGCGGACGGCATGTCCGGGTGCCTGAGAATACAATGCGGCGCGCCGATTAACTCCGCTTCGGTATAGCCCGACATTTCCACAAATGCGCGATTGACGTGGCTGATAATGCCATCCGGCGTCGTGGTGGAAACAATCAATTTGCCGTCGGGATACGGCGTTTCAAGCTCGGTGTACAGCACTTTTCTGGATTTGCCGTCGCAATAGGTAAGCGTTGCTTCCTGGTACTCGCCAATGATGTCTTCGGGCTTCATATCAACGATCATGATTTACTCCGGGTTGCCGGTTAGGGTTTACAGCATTTCGGAAATACTCTCTGCCGCACGCTTCACATCAAGAAAGATGAGTCCGAGCTTGGCGTTGGGTTTGGCGAGTACGGTAAGCACGGCTTCATTACCGGCATAGGTCATTAGCACATAGCCCCTGGCACCTTTGATCAACACCTGTTCCAAATTGCCGCGATTTAATTCTTGGGCCGTTCTATCGCCCAAAGACAACATGGCTGCACTCATAGCGCCTACCCGATCCTCGTCCATACCGGCTGGCAACACCGACGCCATCATCAGACCGTCGGTGGAAATCACACCGGAGGCTTCTATATCCGCCGAAGTACCGTTCAGCTCGGTTAAAACTGACGTCAGCATGTCTGCTTTCATAATCTAATTCCTCTTAACTAATGAGTGATGTGGCGATGCGTTTAATTGGCAGCATCAGCGGCTTTGGTTAAATAACGGGTGATTAAAGCCCAGGCCAGGGTTACAAACTCCGCCTGGTTAAAATGCGGTACGCCGGTGATCGCCAAGACGAATCGGTGTTTACCGACGAACATCGGCCAAAAGCCGATTTGACTGTTACCGAAAGGATCTACTATGGCCCAGGCGTGACTGGATATGCCCATATTGTTTATCAGTAATCCGGAACGGCGTTTATGCACGGTCGCCAGTTCCGCGCTAAGTGCGGACAGTTCTTCGGCTACTTCATGCGGAAAGCCGCTGCAAGCCAGGTAAAAGCCTTGGTCGTCTGCCAATAGCACTTTGCCGCTCTCGGAAATCTTTCCCAACAAATCAGGCAAAATCTCCTCTAGCGCTGAGTGTGGCGCCTGCAAAGGTGTATCCACGCCTTGCACCCAGCCCAGTTTTTGGCAATACAACAGCAACTGCAAGGCCTTGTCCTCGTCATCGATTTCCATCAATGTTTGCAACTGCGCGATAGTCAGTGCCGGAGTCTGTTCCTGTTGCAGCAAGCGGATTAAAAACCGCCGGGGTTTATCGTTTTCGGGTGACGAGACAGCGTAGTAAGCACCAGCGGGAGTAGGATAGAGATACAGCCCGTTAATCAGATCAAATCTTTCCATGGTGATTACCCCGCCAAACCAGGATCCAGGGAATATAAAAGAGCTTGTACCAACAAAGAGACATCATTCTTTTCCCGTGCATCCACCGAAAAAACCGGCGGTTTCAAGCCAAAGCCTTGCAGTTGCGCATGGTAGTCTTCTATTGAGGGTGTGCTACTTAAATCCATTTGCGTCACCCCAATCGCTACGCTGGTGTCGTTGATAAACTTACCGAACGCATCCAGAAAAAAACGCATATCCTGAAAAGGGTCTGCGCGGGTGTTGTCTAGCAATAAAATTAAGCCGATGCCGCCGTTGGTCAAAATATCCCACATAAAATCAAACCGTTCCTGCCCGGGAGTACCGTACAAGTGAATTTTTTCGCCGCCCGCCAAATTCATGACACCGTAGTCCATCGCCACCGTAGTGGATGCTTTACGATTTTTTGTCATATCACTGGCAGCCGCATCAGTTTTTATCGGAGGCACATCGCTAATAGCGTTGATTGCAGTCGTTTTGCCGGCGCCTACCGGGCCCGTGAAAATAATTTTGTATTGACTCATCGAGATTCCTTATCGTTTGCTAAGCGCCGCGCAATTTATTGAGAATTTTGCTTAATAAACCCTCATTTTTGGGCTTCTTGGTGGGTTCTACGGCAATCACCGCATCGGCTTGACGTTCGCTTTGTTTCAATATGCCTATCGTCTGGCAGGCACTAATAAACACAAACACATACTGCGGTTTGACATGTAACAGACCAGCAACTTCCAATGGCGTTCTCGGTGCCTGAACCAACAATGCGGCAATGCGCAAAGCATCGGGCGTGATGACCAGTCGGGTAAAATTCGGCCATCTTTCTAAGTAGACCGGCCCTTGAATATCCAGACCTATCGGGAAGCGTCCTTTGGATGTCCAGATTGCCAATTTCCAGACAAAAGCCCCCATATCTTGAAACTTATCTTCGGCGCGCTGAATGGCGGTTGTGGAATCGACTGCCGTCAAAATCATTTTGCCGACGGAGCCTTTACCCAATGGCATCCCGGCAAATGCGCGGGTTTGTTTATCGTCGGCATCGATCCAGACTTCCTGGCTTTCCGGAAAAATCGTCAAAGGTTTCCAAATCGAACAAAGTTGCAAAACACGCGACTGTAAATTGGCCGTTTTATATGCCGACATCACGTAGCCCAAAAAATACTGGCGCGGATCGTAACAGGCTGTTAACAGCTGCACCTCGTCGTCAAAATCGATGTCGCTTAGTGTCCCTAAAAACGCTGTGAAGCCGCCTTCGTTCAACTGCATCGCAGAATGATGTTTGCTGGCCTTGTGGTGCTCAGCGGCATCACCCGTTTTTGGCGCCTTAGCCTTATTGACATAGACATCCATAGCCATTTTTTTCGGCTTGTCGTCCTTGGGCGGGGACGGCATATCAGCTGTCTTTGCAGGTGCTTGCGCAATCTTCGTACGTCCGGCAGCGGCTTTGCGAGCCTCGGCAACCGCCTTAATCTTGTCCAGCACCGCCATTATTTGCTGGACATTCACCGGCTTTTTGATGAAGTAAGTATTATCCAGCTGTAGGTTTTGTAATGACAATAAAATGATCGGTCTGCCCGGCGCGGCGGCTTTTCTGGCATCCAGAATATCCCGGGCTTTGGGGTGATCCGCGTCGATCATATCAATACTGGCTTCGGCATCCTCGACCACGACGGCAGCCCCCCGACAAGGCCCCTTCAGATACATTTCCATGGTTTTATAAGTGCGGGTATCCATGCCGTGCAGAGCGATTCGAAATGGCGTTTTGTTCGACTTGCTCATGATGCCTGTCCTTCAAAATAATGTGCCAATTCCAGCCATTCACCCTCCAGCACCACGCCGGAGTCGCTAAATCGCTGCCGATTGAGCTGAAAGCGCTCCCGGTTTTTTGTAGACTTATACAGCTCTAACAAAGCCAGTTGCAAATCCTGACGATCATGTTGCAGGTTGATACCCGTTTCCAGCACATCCATGGCCTGTTCGAGCTGACTGTATTCGATAAAGTCGTTGGCTAAGGCCAAATAATCGTGTTGCGCTTCGGTTTGCCGTCTGGACCTGACCAGTTCGCGGCTAGCCAACAGACCTTTACTGAACAAAGAATATCGATTAGCTGGCGGCGTTTGCCCGTCAGTTTTAAGCAAATCCTGACATTGCTGGACAAGCAGCCGCGACTGGCTAGCTTGTATCATACGGCGACTGATCGCAGTTCCCTTCCCATCCAGAATAATCATTAAATCCAACAAGGCCGCGTAGAGTTGCTCGGACAGGCGCTGGTCGTAACAAAAATAAATTCGGCGTAGATGCGCCAGCAGATCTTTCGGGTTTCTACTAATTTTAAAAACTAATGCGGTCAATGCGTAATCAGCATCGGCGCTGGGGCAGCTAAACAAACTAAGCTCCCGGTCGCGCCAAAAATCGGTTTCTTGCGGGATTGCATCCAGCGATGGTCCAGCAAGCAGTCGGGAAAAATATTGGGGCATGCCACCCTCCAAATCAAACGATGCTCGAAGGGTAGCAGTTAAAAAGCCAATTTCCAGGATTTAGTGGGGTATTTGTTGTCTTGCTTCACATATTGCCTGACGAACGGCAACTGGTGCCGTGCCGCCGATATGATTGCGGGCAGCTACCGACCCTTCCAATTTTAGAATATCGAAAACATCCGCCGTAATGGTGCCGGAAAAGCCCTGCAACTCTGAGAGAGTTAGTTCCGATAGATCCCGCTCTGTTTGCAGTCCTAAGCGCACAGCTTGACCCACGACTTCGTGGGCATCGCGAAAAGGCATACCTTTGCGAACCAAATAATCAGCCAAGTCGGTAGCCGTCGCGAATCCTCTTTTTGCGGCGTTGTACATGTTTTCGCGTTTGGCTTGAATGCGCGGCATCATGTCGGCAAAGGCTCGCAGACAGTTGATTAAGGTGTCGGCGGTATCGAACAAGGGCTCTTTGTCTTCCTGATTATCTTTGTTATAAGCCAAGGGCTGGCTTTTCATCAGCATCAACAAGGACACCAAGTGTCCCGTAACCCGGCCGGATTTGCCGCGCACCAGTTCCGGTACGTCGGGATTTTTCTTTTGCGGCATGATTGATGAGCCGGTGCAAAATGCATCCGGAATATCGATAAAATTGAATTGCGCACTGGTCCACAACACCAGTTCTTCCGAGAACCTGGACAAATGCATCATGATTAAACTAGCGGCCGCGGCAAACTCAATCGCAAAATCGCGATCACTGACCGAATCCAAAGAGTTATTCGACGGCCGGGAAAATCCCAACAATTCGGCGGTCATGAAGCGATCAATGGGATAGCTGGTGCCAGCCAATGCTGCGGCACCCAAGGGCATCACATTCAGGCGTTTACAGCAATCTTGCAGACGTTCTTTATCACGGCACAGCATTTCGAACCACGCCATTAAATGATGGCCGAATGTCACGGGTTGCGCGACTTGCAAATGGGTAAAACCCGGCATGATGGTATCGGCCTCGCGTTCCGCGACCTCCAATAAAGCGATTTGCAGGCGTTGCAACTGCGTCAATATGGTCTCGATTTCGCTACGTAAATATAGTCTTATATCGGTTGCTACCTGGTCATTACGCGAACGGCCGGTATGCAGTTTTTTGCCGGCAATCCCGATCAAATCGGTCAAGCGCGCTTCGATGTTCATATGCACATCTTCCTGCTTGATTGACCAGACGAACTCACCGCGTTCGATCTCACCGCCGATTTGCATCAATCCGCTGCGAATGTCGGCGAGCTCCTGCTCAGTCAGAATACCTATTTTGCACAGCATGGCCGCGTGCGCCAGCGAGCCTTGAATATCTTGCCGGGCCATGCGCCGGTCAAAATTGACTGAAGCGGTAAATTCTTCGACAAACGCATCGGTGGCTTCGGCAAAACGAGCGCTGGAAAGTTTTTCGGTGTTAACGGTGGTCATAAGCAATCAAACGGTAAATGCAAAAGAAGCGGGAATTATACCGATGCTGCGGCTATCCACCTTGGGAATTGCACACTCACTCGCAAACCGCCCAGTTGCGCGGAACGCATAATCTCCAGCGTACCGCCATAAAATAAGGCGATGTCACGTACAATCGCCAAGCCTAGCCCATGTCCCTGCACTGCTTCGTCCAGCCTTAAACCGCGCTTACTGAGTTGCCGCATGTCCTGCGCCGAACAACCCGGACCGTCGTCTTCGACACTGATAGTAATGCCGGCACCATGTTCAACCGAGACTAGAACCTGCTTGTCAGCCCATTTGCAGGCGTTATCCAACAAATTACCGGTCAGCTCCAGCATGTCTTCCCGATCAAAATTGATTAACTGATCGGGAGCATTGACTTGGATCGCTAAGTTTTTCTCGGCATAGACATTTTGCAACAGCATGACTAAAGCAGTGAGTTCTTGCTGTGGATTAAACACGCTGGCGGTTTGCATATTACCGGAGATACGGGCGCGTTTTAATTCTCGCTCGATGCGCTCATGGATCGCTTGAGTTTGCTGTTGCAGCAGATCGCGCAGCTCGGCATGACCATCGAGTTGCGAATTTTCAGTCAGTCGAAACAGCATCGCCAACGGCGTTTTCAGCGCATGCGCCAAATTGCCAATCGCGGTGCGAGACTGGTGCAAGCGCCTTTCAACCAACACCAACAAGCGATTGACTTCCGCAACCAAGGGTTTGATTTCCGCCGGCACTCTGGCTTGGATCTGTGACTGACGGCCGTAGGCAATCTCGGCCAGTTCGTCGCGCGCCGCCTGCAACGGTTTCAGCGATCTGCGTACATCGTTACTTTGCAGGGCGATTGCGATCAAAAGCACCATGGCCGTCAGTACCAGATAGGCAAGCCGGATGTGGTCTATGTCATGGCCAATATCGCTTAAATCCTCGGCGATGCTAATGGTGATCGCATGACCAAATCGCTCGAAACCTCGACTCAAAACCAGTAAAGGTTGGTGATGCGGTCCATCAGGAAAATGGAATTGCCTGGCGGTATTGGCCGGCTCGGTAGTAAAAGGCAAAACGTCGTCTTGCAGCGAACTTGAATAATAGGTTTTTCCGTCAAGCTGGATCACAAAGTAGTGACCCGAATAGGCTTGGCCGTAAACCGTGCCGGCATGCGAGCTATCGAAAATCAGTTGTCCTTCCGCGTTAAGCGTCAAGGTATCCAGCAACGAATCGCCATCGTGCTGTAAGCGGGTCAGCATTTGTTTTTCCGCCACAGAGCGAATCACCCAATCTGCTGCCAACCAGTGTCCGGCAAACACCATACTCAGGATAATGATCAGGCCGCGGTTAAGACGCTGGCGCAATGAGATCACAGCTTGTCACCGAAGATGTAGCCTTGCCCACGCCGGGTAGCGATCAAATCCTTACCCAATTTACGCCGTAACCGATTGATATACACTTCGATAACGTTGCTGGCCGGGTCACCGTCACATTCGTAGACGTGCTCAAGTAAATGGGTTTTGGTAAGCAACTTGCCGGGATGCAGCATGAAATAGCGCAGCAAACGAAATTCGATTGCCGTCAGCTCGACATGCTCAGCACCATCAACGCTGACGGTTTGCCTGTCTTCATCCAAGGCCACGCCGCAACCACACAGTTGCGGCTGCATCATCCCGTGCATGCGCTTTAACAGGGCCTGGATGCGTGCCTGTAACTCCTCGATATGAAACGGTTTGCCTAGATAGTCGTCGGCACCCACTTTGAAGCCGTCGACTTTTTCATGCCAGGCGTCCCTGGCCGTCAGCACAATGACCGGCACATGATTACCCGCTTGGCGCCATCGTCGCAGCACTTCCAGTCCGGGCATTTTCGGCAAGCCTAAATCCAGGATGACAATATCGTAGGATTCAGTCATGCCCAAAAATTCGCCATTCTCGCCATCCATGGCCAAATCGACCGCAAACCCGGCTCTTTCCAGATCGGCTTTTAAAGATCGGGACAGGCCTGGATCGTCTTCTACCAGCAATAGTCGCATAGTTGAGTCATAACAATGGTTGGTTTCAAAGATTTACTCGGAGTAAGGGTATTTTAACCCCGAACTTTTAAGATTGGATTTATCTCGGTTTCCTACACTAGCTACATCTGCAACTAAGCATGCCGAGGTAAACCACATGAATAACCAACACACCGTAGCGGTCTGGGACATTTTTATCCGTATTTTTCACTGGTCGCTGGTCGTTGCCTTTACTGTGGCCTATTTCACCAGCGAGGAAGAAAACGCTTGGCATATTTACGCCGGTTACACGGTTTTGGGTCTGATTATCTTCCGCATTCTGTGGGGAATCATCGGCAGCCGCCATGCCAGATTTAGCGACTTTGTCCGTTCTCCCGGAACTGTTCACCGCTATATTCGCGAACTGCGCGCTGGCTCCGCGAAACAGTATGTCGGCCACAATCCTTTGGGCGGCTGGATGGTCATGGCATTGCTCTCAACGCTGCTGGTTGTGACGGTCAGCGGCTTAAAAGTATATGCGATAGAAGAAGGCCGAGGTCCGCTGGCTGCCAATCCAACAACACTAACTTTGATTAGCGCTGCCCATGCGGAAGAAAACGACGAAGAGGATGGAAAAGCAGAAACGCAAAGCCAAGATGAAGAATTTTGGGAGGAAATTCATGAAGGGGCAACCAATTTTATGCTGGTCCTAATTGCCTTACACGTAGTGGGCGTCTTTGTTTCTGGTAGAGCGCACAACGAACACTTAATCAAAGCTATGCTAACCGGAAAGAAATCAATTAAATGACACTAAAAATGTGAGATTTCCCACAATTTTAATTTTGAATTCATTTTCCATTGTTATAAGTCCCGCGACTTTTAGTTGTCTAAATATGTCGAAATCGACTTTTGAGTTTAGGCAACTGACTACGTGCCTTGCGGTAAGACTTCTTAGCTTTTTGACTTAGTCAGGCTTTATCTCGGCCTATCAAAATCAGGAGGTCGTCGGTTCACCCCGCCAAGTTTCATTGTTAGTTAAAGTCAATTGACACACCACAAACCTACAGGGAACACTCAATGAAACAGATGACATTCTTACTGCCATTGCTGGCGCTCGGCTCTATTGCCGAGGCAAGCGACATCAGGGGCGGGCTGGGCAACTTTGACGCACTGAATCACACCGGCGGTCCGGTCTACGGCATAGAAATAGAACTCGACGATACAAACAGCAAAGATGTAGTCAGCACCTACCCAGGTAATCATTACGGTTACGGAAAAATACGGGAAGACCTCAGCGACCCGGCGCACCCCAAAACCTTCGTACGTTACGAAAAAGACGGTGCCTTCACCAATCCCTATCCAATCGGCAGTACCTTGTATTGCTACGATTTAAGCAAAAATGTCGGCTGCGAACATTTTGGGGTGCACTTTGCCTACTCCGCCACCACGCCTTATAGCGCGGTCAAATACAACTGGCTGGTCAAGGATGGCAGCGGCAAACTGTTTGTTGGCCCCGCGCTGCAGTTGAATACACCGGTATTCGACTACACCCCACCGACCACTGACTTCCCTGCTCAAGTCGTGGCAACCATGCCGGCTCCGGTTGTTCCGCAAAGCGTCGTAAAAGAATTTGGCGAACCCAGTTGGGTGAAGGTTATTAAAACTAAAACTCACAACGCTCGGGTTTTGGCCTTAGGCGCACTGATCAGTGATGATCATGACCACGACGGTCTAGCAGACTGGACCAATGGCGAGCCGGACGAAGTCGAATCTGAATGGTATTTGCTGCAATCCCACAATGGTGTCAGCAACGCCAAATCCGAATTGCGTGGCGGCAGCGACAGCATGGGCAACAACGCCGAAGAAGTCGTCACCCGCCGTTATGAGTTTTATGCCTATGGCGGTCCCGCCGCGTCCATTGATGGCGAAAAGGGTGAAGCCATGTGCGATGCGGTCGGAACGGATAATCTGCACGGCGACGGCGTAGTGGAAGTAACCGATGCCAACGGCGGCTCTCATGAATTCGATTGTTCGACTGCGGAAATCGTCGGCGCCTATCAAGGTTCGCAAATGACGGAATTCGTGGCTATCTCGCCCTTCGCAATGGTCGATGCGCTGCAAAACGGCAATGTCAACGAAGTGTTTCCGGAGCGGCCCACCGTTAGTGGCGGCAACACCCCTTACGTGGTCAACGTCAGCGCCGGCGCATTACCAAACGGCTTGACTCTTGCGCAAGACACAGGCCTGTTATCAGGCGTGCCTTCCAAGGTAGGCATTTTCAACTTTACCGTCTCAGCAAACGATGCCGATAACACCAGCGCATCTAAAGCTTTTACCGTGAAAGTAACAGGCCCCGGCGATACGGATCGCGATAACGACATCGACATGAACGATTTGAACGCCATCAAAGCCAAATACGGCAAAGTGGTAGCAGCCAACGACCCCGCTGATCTGAATGGCGATTTGCGAGTCAATATTATCGATTACAGAAAGGCAGCTTCGCTTTGTACTTTGCCGCAATGTGCCGTGGTCAACCCTGCGCCCTAGCCCATTTTTTGAATCAGTTTGCCGGAGCGATTGGCTCCGGTTTCCAGCCCTACGGAATATTTTATGAACAAACATTTACTTACCAAACTACTTGCGCTGGCATTCGTCGGGTTTTTCCAGACCACCGAAGCGGCCACCCTTAATCTTAAATTTTCTGACGACACGAATATCCGCTCATTCGCTAAAGGCTCTATTTTCGATGTGAATATTTATATTAATAACGTTGCTGATTTGGCGGGCTTCGATTTCGATCTGACCTACAACAGCACCAATCTATCGGCGCAATTGCTAAGCAGTGGCAGTATTTTTGGCACTGACACCGAAAGTCTGGCGAACAGCATTACCCCAGGCTCGGGCGCAACCTTGGGGAAAATTCATTTTGCCGAAATGCTGTCGGGCAGCGTCGCAACCGGTTTAAATATCTCTGAGCCCACCTTGCTGGGCACCGTCAAATTTCAAGCGCTCAATGTCAGCGCGGGGAATGCCTTAAGCATAATCCCCGACCCGATCTATACGCCGGCACAACTACTATTTCTCTCCGATGGTAGCGGGCCCGCCACAACCATCACAGGCGCTACTGTCCACGTCACTGCCGCACCAGCCGCTGTTCCGTTGCCTGCCTCTGTCTTCTTGTTTGTTCCGGCGCTGTTAGGCGTATTCGGCTTTGGGAAAAAACCAATTTAAAAGCCATAAAGCAGTTCGCCGGGTTATCGCACCGATTTTGTCCGTCGACGGACAAGGTGGTAGCAATGTCAAAAGCCATCCCTTGGGGATGGCTTTTTCGTTTTTAGGAGGCAAAGGGAAAATTAAATTGAACAACGTTTAGTTTATCGTTATAGTGCCTTCCGGCAAATCGCAATCTGTCTGCTAATATGCGCTTACGGGAGGAATATCATGTTAAAAATTGTTTTACGCTGGCTGTTGACGCTAGTCTATCGAGTCAAGGTCCACGGGCTGGAAAATTACGCTAAAGCCGGCAACCGCGTGTTGATCGTCGCCAACCACACTTCATTTCTCGATCCTTTGCTGCTGGGCGTGTTTTTGCCGGACGACATCACCTTTGCGATCAATACCCAAATCTCTGAACGCTGGTGGCTAAAGCCATTTTTGCGTTTATCCAAAGTGTTTCCGATGGATCCAACGCACCCCTTGTCTTTAAAGGCGTTGATTCATCATTTGCAAAGCGATACCAAAACCGTGATTTTTCCGGAAGGCCGGATCACCGTGACCGGCTCCTTGATGAAAATCTACGACGGCACCGGCATGGTTGCCGATAAATCGGGGGCAACCTTGTTGCCGATTCGCATCGACGGCGCTGAATACAGCCGCTTTTCCAAGCTGGGCAGCGTGCGTCAACACTGGTTTCCGCGCATCACCATTCATATTCAGCCGCCAGCCTTGATCGAGACTCACGGCGATGTGACCGGCAAAGCCCGCCGCAAGCATAGCGGCCACATCCTGGCTGACATCATGACGGAAATGATGTTTGCCACCAGCCATTATCAACAAACCATCTTTGCGGCCTTATTGGAAGCTCGGGCTTTACATGGCGGGCGTTACACCGTTGCTGAGGATCTGGAACGCAAGCCACTAAGCTACGACGCACTGATCACCCGCAGCATCATCGTAGGCAAACTAGTCAAAACCCTCACGCAAACCGGCGAGAATGTCGGCGTGTTGCTGCCCAATAGCTGTAAGACGCTGAACGTGGTACTGGGTTTACAGATTTATCAGCGGGTACCGGCGATGCTGAATTATTCAATCGGCGCCGCCGGCATGGCCGCCGCTTGCCGCACCGGACAAATCAAACTTGTGCTGACTTCGCGCAAATTCATTGAATTAGCGAAACTGGGAGACGAAGCCGCAACGCTGGCACAACACGTCAAATTAATTTATTTGGAAGACTTGGCGACATCACTAACAAGTGTCGACAAAATCATCGGCTTGCTACAGGCTAAAACCGCAAGATTTTGGTACAAAAGCCAGGACTACGATGCTGACGATGCGGCCGTCGTACTGTTTACTTCAGGTTCGGAAGGCTTACCGAAAGGCGTGGTGTTGTCGCATGCCAATATCCTGGCCAATCATAAACAAATCAGAGCGCGCATTGATTTCGGACCGGGGGATGTGGTGTTGAATTTTCTGCCGATGTTCCATTCCTTCGGCTTCACGGTCGGCACGATGATGCCGATATTGAACGGCATGACCAGCTTTTTTTACCCGTCGCCACTGCATTATGCGGTGATTCCGGAGATGGCATACGAGGTAGGCGCGACCATCATGTTCGGCACCAATACCTTTTTGGCGGCATATGCCAAAAAAGCCCATCCTTACGATTTTTACTCATTGCGTTACGTGGTAGCCGGCGCCGAAAAATTGCAAGAAACCACCCGCACCACTTGGTTGGATAAATTCGGTATCCGTATCTTGGAAGGTTACGGCGCCACGGAAACCTCGCCGGTAACCTCGGTAAACACGCCGATGGACTACAAGGCTGGAAGCGTCGGCCGCTTCATGCCCGATATGTTGCATAAATTGGAACCGGTGCCTGGCATTGAGAACGCCGGTAAATTGCATGTTGCCGGCCCCAACATTATGAAAGGTTATCTACTGCCGGACAATCCCGGAGTTTTGGTACCGCCTTGCTCCGCTGCTTTCGGCGAAGGTTGGTACGATACCGGCGACATCGTGCATGTCGACGAGGAAGGCTTTATTCACATTCAAGGCCGCAGCAAGCGCTTTGCGAAAATTGGCGGCGAAATGGTCTCGCTGACTGCGGTGGAACAATTGGCTATCCACGCTTGGCCGGAAGCGCAGCATGTGGTGGTCAGTTTGCCCGATCCAAAAAAAGGCGAACAACTGGTATTGTTGACCACGCGCCGCGACGCCAACGCGAAACAGTTGGCCGAAGCCTCCACCGGCGTCGCCACCATCAATTTACCCAAAAAAGTGTTTGTGCTCGATAAACTGCCGGTATTGGCGACCGGAAAAACCGATTATCCTGGTGCGACAGCCTTAGCAGCCGAATTACTGATGTCGGACCAATAAAATATGTTCAACGCTGAAAAGAGACTCGCTGTTTTGATTGACGCTGAAAATACTCGTCTGGCTTCTCTTGAAGCAATTATTACTGAACTCTCAAAATACGGATATATCGTCGTAAAAAGGGCATATGGTGATTGGGCCTGTCCAGCGCTAAAAAATTGGAAAGAGCCTCTAAACGAGTTGGCAATTCAACCAATACAACAGTTTTCTTATACTCAAGGTAAAAACTCATCCGACGCTGCTTTAATTATCGACGCAATGGATTTGTTATATTCTAATAAATTCAATGCTTTTGCACTTATTTCAAGTGATAGTGACTTCACTCGACTAGCAACCCGTTTAAAGGAATCACAACTTCACGTTTATGGTGTTGGAGAAAGAAAAACCCCTATGGCGTTTCGAAATGCCTGCGATGACTTCATCTACATTGACGTTTTAACCACTTTGGACACTGATGATGAAGACAGAGATTTAGATAAAAACCAACAGGTGATAAAAACACAATGGACAAGGCAGCAACTGTGTATGGATACAAAGTTAATTAATATGCTTAGAAACGCAGCTAAGGAATGTTCAAACGAAAATGGATGGGCACTTTTAGGTCTAGCTGGAAGTTTAATAAAACGCCAATTTCCAGATTTTGATCCTAGAAATTATGGCTACATAAAACTTTCAAGTCTAATTGACGCCACTGCTCTGTTTGAAATAACGCATGAAAAAATGAAGGGTACTAACGCAACCAGGATGTCCTATCGCGACAAGAGGCTACAAAAAATCTGACCACTTTTCCGATAAGAGTATAAATTTTTCAAGCTAGGGACCATTTCGAATGAGCAAACACATCTATCCCCTTTTAATCGCGCAATTCCTCTCGGCATTTGCCGACAACGCCATATTGTTTACAGTCATCGCCATGGTGATGCAGGATGCGCACCCGGTTAGTTGGTACGTGCCGGCACTACAAAGCGTGTTTCTGGTGGCATTCGTAGTGTTGGCGCCCTGGGTGGGTGGGTTTGCCGACAGCCATGCTAAATCGCGGGTGTTGATTGTCGCCAATCTGATCAAGGCTTGCGGTGCCGGCTTATTGTTATTTAAAGTCGAACCACTGTTAGCTTATTGTGTAGTGGGAGTCGGCGCTGCGTTGTACAGCCCAGCCAAGTATGGGATTTTACCGGAACTGGCAGGACATGACGGCTTGGTGAAAGCCAATAGCTGGATAGAAGGATCGACTATTCTGGCGATATTGACCGGCATGGTGGTGGGCGCCAAGCTGGCCGATCATTCCACCACTTGGGCCTTGCTTGTAACAATATTATTGTTTTTGATTTCTGCTGCCACCACCTTATTCTTGCCGATAGGCTTACGTAAAGCGCCACCGTCCGGCTCGAAAATCAGGCTGTTCTACTTGGAAGTTAAAACATTTCTGGCAATGCCACGCTCACGCTTCGCGGTGCTGGGCGCATCCCTTTTTTGGGCAGCAGCAGCCAGTGTGCGGGTGATTATCATCGCCTGGGCGCCGTTGGTGTTAATGACGCATAACGCCAGCGATATTGCCAATCTCACGCTATTTTTGGCTATCGGTATCATCGCCGGTTCAGTCCTGGTCCCACGCTTGATTCCGCTGGAACATTTGCGCCGCGCCCGCATCCCGGCCTATCTGATGAGCATCTTCATCATCGCCCTGAGTTTCACGGAAGCAGTCTGGCCGGCGCGTTTTGTGTTGTTTTTAATGGGTATGGCAGGCGGCATGTTTATCGTCCCAATAAACGCTGCTTTACAGGAGATCGGCCAACAAAGCATAGGCAGCGGCGGTGCGGTAGCGATGCAGAATTTTTT
>Ga0160182_103985_pt1 | contig 35625 bp, 36 predicted proteins | sample met14sa_FD_108561 | JGI IMG/M metagenome (GOLD analysis project Ga0160182, IMG submission 108561) | Synthetic bacterial communities of pure cultures from sediment of Lake Washington, USA, under high oxygen condition - MT... | ecosystem: Engineered > Modeled > Simulated communities (microbial... >... | reverse complement strand
GTCAGCATCAACATCGGCGTAAACTTGTAGTTTGGTAAAGCGCGTAAGTCTCTAATCAACTCAATTCCGTCCTTGTTTGGCATATTGACATCGGTAACGACGCAATCAAAAGCTTGCGCTTTCGCTTTATTCAAGGCATCCGCTCCATCAACCGCTTCTACCACGTTATAACCGGCGCCTTTTAAGGTAAACGCCACCATCTGCCTCATTGATGCGGAATCGTCTACAGCAAGAATTGTTGCCACAATTTTCTCCTCAAAATTTATCGAACATAATTTAAAACCGTTAAATCAGCACAAACTGCGATTGCCAGTTCACCTGATTAGAATTTTACATTGCTCAGATTGTAGCTAAGCTCAGCCAAGATTGTAGTTAGAGAAAGCTGATCTTGCCGAAAAACACTCATTTTAAAAATCTAAGACGCTTCGTTGCTGGGACCGCCATTTTGGCGAAAATCTGTAAACACTCACATTGTGATTGTGGTTTAACTCGCATAACTTTGTTGAATCCTGTGCTATCTTCAAATTCGATTTTGACGAGCCAACGCTTCCCTGTTCCCAGAGTAGAAACGCACTTTTCATAGGCCGGAGCGGCAAATAACAGCAACAGAGTTTGAGTTCATTTGCGCCCAACTACCTGAGTCACAATCCAATAAATTATGCAAAAATTATTCACCGAAACATCTAAAGGATTCACGCTGGTTGAGCTGATGGTGACCATCGCTATCGCCGGCGTTCTGGTGGGTATTGCAATTCCAAGCTTCACTTCGATTATCAGCAACAACCGCTTAACCACATCAGCCAACGAATTAGTCACAGCATTGAATTTAGCGCGAAGCGAAGCGGTAAAACGTGGCGTATCGGTGACTGTGCGCAAAATTGACGACAAATCATCGACTAATAAGAACAAGACCGCCTGGGCTTCAGCGAATTGGGAGCAAGGCTGGGATGTTTTCACGGACGCAAATGACAATGGCGAGTTCGACACAGGCGACGATGTGCTTCTCAAAACTTATGCGGCACTGAGCGCTTCTTACACCTTACGCGGAAATAATTTTGCCAACTTCATTCGATTTACTTCATCCGGACAAAGTAATACCAACGGCAGTTTCGTGATTTGTAACAACAGCGACGGCAACAACACGCCAGAAGCAAATACTTCTAGATTAATTATTGTGAACTCCATAGGCCGAGTACGCATGGGCCTGGACGCCAATAATGACGGCATACCCAACACTGACACGGTGGCGAGCACCGCCTCGAATATCACATCCTGCTTACCCCCATTTTAGTCACCCATGAAAACAGCCAACGGTTTCACGTTAATAGAAGTCTTGATCGCCGTGGTGATACTTGCCCTGGGCTTGCTTGGCTTGGCGGGCTTGCAATCCACAAGCCTGCGGAACAATCAAAGTGCATATTTTCGCTCACAGGCTACTTTGCTTGCTTACGATATAGCAGACCGAGTACGAGCAAACGCAGTGGGTAACTACGATAACCAAGCAGAAACGAATAACGATTGCTTAGCAAACACTTGCACACCGGCACAAATGGCTGGTTACGATTTAAAACAATGGAACGACCAACTAAGAAGTCAATTACCTAGCGGCGAAGGTGTCGTGTGTAAGGACAAAACCCCGGGGGACGGAAATTCAAAATCCGCACACAACTGCGACGGGATAGGCGATGCGTATGCGGTAAAAATTTGGTGGGATGACGACCATGATGGAGCGGCGACGCAACGGTTTGTAATGAGTTTCCAGCCATGAAAAAAAATCAGACCTATTTCCTGCAAACAGGCATGACTCTCATAGAAATTATGATTGCGCTGCTTCTGGGCGCCTTCCTATTAGGCGGGGTAATTAAGATTTTCGTTAACGCGAAGCAGACTTACGGAATGCAGGAAGGCCTATCCCGTTTACAAGAAAACAGCCGTTATGCGTTGGAAATACTCAGCAAAGACTTACGCTTAAGCGGTTTTCAAGGCTGTATATCCATAACCGATTTAACACCCACCAATACTGCCACAACCGCAATTACCTCGCCCGTTGTTGCGCCAGCTATATCGTCGCCAACACCAGCCACTATCATAGTCGGCTACAACGGCAGTGAGGCATCGCCGGTAACGACCACTTGGTCCCCAGCCTTGCCAAGCGCCTTGTCAGGTTTAGCTACGCCGATCACTCCTGGCACCGATGTCATAACAGTGGTTTACGGTGAAAGTTGCGGCGGTTATTTATCAGCAGATATGGCAAGCGCAAGCTCGGATATACAAATTTCCAGTTCCAATACTTGCGGCATAGTTGATGGTGATCCGGTTTTAATATCCAGCTGTAGCAACGCCGACCTTTTCCGGGCCACCACGGGCACTACCTCGACACTGATTAAGCACAATGCGGTGTCTTTGCCGGCAACTTGCGCTTCCCCACCCTGCTACAAAACCAGCTCGGAAGTGTTTGCTTACCGCGCATACAGCTATTTCATCCGTCCAGGCGCAAGCGGGGAACCAGCTCTTTGGCGATACGACAATACCAAGGCTGCAAGTAGCAGCAATCCAGTTGAAATACTCGATGGCATCGAAAACCTGCAAATTCTCTACGGAGAAGATACTGATGCCGACGGGGTAGCCAACCAATATAAAACCGCCGCCAACGTCACCGATATCACCCATGTCGCCAGCGTGCGTATCTCCATCCTGGCGCGCACCAGCGAGAATCTGGCCTCGCAAACCCTCACTTACGATTACAACGGGAACACTGGCATTAACCCAGGTGACCGGCGAATTCGCCGCGTGTTCAACGCGACGCTTGCAGTGCGTAATCGGCTGCAATAGGTGGCACCATGAATAAGTCGAAAACAAAACAAACTGGCGCAGTGCTAGTCGTCGCCTTAATCATGCTGATGCTTCTGACGATCATTGGCGTGACCGGCACCAATGTCACTAGTCTGGAAGAAAAAATGGCCGGCAATATGCGTGACCGTAATCTTGCCTTTCAAGCGGCGGAGTCCGCCTTGCAAGCGGGGGAAACTTGGCTAAATACCCATGCCTACACCTGCAGCAAAGCTGCCGGGAGATTCAATCCGCGCGATAAAGATTGCAATAGCGCAACAGCGGAAACGTCGGAAGTTTGGGACAGCATAAGTTGGGACGACAATGATTCGGTGCTTTATACGGGCGTTTTGTCAAACCTCAGCGCTAATCCTCGTTACATAATCGAAGACTTGGGCTGCTTGCCCGCACCTGCAGCATGTCCCGGAAAACATAACTATCGAATTACCGCCAGAGCAACCGGCGGCACAGCAGACACTATCGTCATGCTCCAGTCTATTTACCAAATTTAGTGAGTCGTACTGACTATGTTGATTTCAGACAGAAACGCGCAGAGGGCAAAATCATGAAAACTAAGCAACGCCAAGTAAAAGCCTTTTTTTTGCTGATTCTGTCTCAGACATTGCTAGCAAGCTTCAACGCTTCGGCAGGTATTTCTCAACAACCCTTATTTCTAACCTCGAGCGTTCCACCTATCGTCATGCTGACCATGGGCCGCGATCATAAGTTGTATTATGAAGCCTATAACGATGCCTCTGACCTTAACGGCGATGGATTAATTGACGTTGGCTATAAACCAAGCATCGACTACTTCGGGTATTTCGACTCGCATCGTTGTTACGATTACGTGGACAGCGACGGAGGATACTTTACACCGAAAGCAAAAACACCATCAGCTACTGATAAAACCTGTTCATCGGTGGACGGTGACTGGAGCGGTGATTTTCTTAACTACATTACAACCGCGCGTATTGACGCTCTCCGCAAGGTACTATATGGCGGTTACCGAGGCGACGACACCACCTCGAAGACCGTACTCAAACGCTCATTTATCCCTCAAGATGCCCATTCATGGGGTAAGGAATACAATCCTAGCAATAACCCGGGATACCTTATCTCAGACTACACACCGTTGGCCGAGCCCGCTACGGGGAAAAGCCACCTATTTGCAAATGTGTCCTTAAGTTACACCGGCCAACCCTTGATGCGCGTCTTAAATAATACTTCCTACCGCGTTTGGGAATGGCTTTCCATCGAACGGCCCGTGGCCGGTAGCGATTGCGATAACGGCAGCCGTACAGCCTGTGCAACCACGGGTAGCTCTAACTGGTCGGTAGTTCCCGATATAGTATTCAGCAATTTGGTGAGAAAAACTTATAGAACCGGAGATACTGCTCCCGCCCATCCATCGAGCGTTGCGGAGTATGCAACATTTGTTACTAATTACGGCACCACCGGTAACTTACGCCACACTGACAACATGACTAGACTGGAGGCCAATGGTAATCCTGAACGTACCGAACGTTATTTAACCGTTGTAAAAGGAAAAATCACTGTTCCTGCCAGTCTCAATTACAAGTTTTCGGTAGATGGCGACGATGCAGTAGAAGTATTGATTAACGGTACGGTAGTGGCAGGATATTACGGAGGCCATGGCGTCTGCAATTGCAATACTAATAATGGCACTATTCATCTCACCGCTGGTGTCGCTTACGATATTGAATACCACCACGAGGAGGCTTACGGCGACGACAGCTTCGTATTGCGCTGGGACACCTCGAATACCGCCTCTAGCATCACCGACTACAGTGTCAATGTTAACGTCTGCGAAACCGGCAAATTGGAAGCCAACTGCAAAGCCTACAAAAGTGGATCAACCACAACCTATAAACCCACAGGGTTGCTACACACCTATGGCGAAAATGACTCGATGGCATTTGGCTTGCTGACCGGTTCTTATAAAAAGAACATCTCGGGCGGCGTACTCAGGAAAAACATAGAATCTTTCACCAACGAAGTAGACCCTACTACAGGCATATTTACGACAACCAACGGTATCGTCAAGACAATCAACAACCTACGTATCAACACCTTCAACTACTCGGATCACGCTTACGCTTCTGGGTGGATTACCACGCGCGCAATAACGGAAGGTGAAGCAGCCGAATGGGGTAACCCTATAGCGGAAATGATGTACGAGGGTTTACGCTATTTTGCTGGTAAAGCAGCCCCCACCTCAGCCTACTCCATAACAGCCACGGATACCCCTGATGCAACACTAGGATTGCCTTTGCCGACTTGGCTTGATCCATATTCAAATACAGGCGGTAAATATCTGAGCTGTGCGAAACCAATGCAACTGGTTATAAGCGATATAAACGCATCCTACGATACCAATCAGTTACCCGGCAGCTATTTTGACTCGTCGTTCTCAGGTGATTTGTCTGGTCTGAATGTATCGACTCTAGCCGATACAATTTGGGGTAACGAATCCGAATCGAGCAATATTTTTATCGGTCAATCGGGGATTCTCAGCGACGGTGCCCCCACGGCAAAATCGGCAAACAGCTTTAAAAATATCCGTGGCCTCGCTCCGGAAGAACCCACCAAATTAGGTGGCTTTTATGCCGGTAGCATTGCTTTGTACGGCAGACAAACCGATCTAAACGCCGCTACCGGCGATCAGAAAACTGATACGTTGGCAGTGGCATTAGCTTCGCCGCTCCCCAGAATCGAAATACCGGTCAACGGCAAGATAGTAACCTTGGTACCCTTCGCAAAATCCGTAGCGGGCTCTAGCATCTCCCAGTCCTCAACCAGCTTTCAGCCCACCAATCAGATCGTAGACTTTTACGTGGAAAAGATTGTCAACACGGTAGAACCTGTCTCGGGTGTTACTCCAGGCAATAAAGATGCCGCGATTAACGGAGGACGCCCGTACGGAAAATTCCGTATAAATTACGAAGACGTCGAGCAAGCTGCCGATCACGATATGGATGCGATTGTGGAATACACGTTTACGGTCAATGCATCAAACCAAGTAGTGGTCGATCTGAATTCAACCTATGCCGCGGGCGGCATAACCCAGCACATGGGTTACGTTATTTCCGGTACCACCAAGGACGGCGTTTACCTGGAAGTACGTGACAAACCCGATGCCGGAGAAAATGATAAAGATTATTTTCTTGATACACCTCCAGGTCAGTTTCCTGGTGGCACTTGGGCCGATGGCGTCTCTTTACCACTCACGGCATCCAGAACATTTAACGTGGGCACCACCACGTCAGCCAGCTTTATTAAACATGACCCGCTTTGGTACGCGGCAAAATGGGGCGTAAACGACAAAAACAAAGACAACATTCTTGACCAAAATGAATGGGACGAAGATAAAAATGGTACTCCTGACGGTTATTTTCTGGTAACCAATGCAGGTAAACTCTCCGAGCAATTAGGAAAAGCTTTTGCCAAAATACTCAGCAACGTCAGTTCTTCCTCTGCGGTAGCCGCCAATACCGCAAAATTAAATACCGGGACATTGGTTTATCAAGCCAAATTCGATCCAAGAGACTGGAGCGGACATTTGTTGGCGATCCCGATCAATGACACTACTGGCGCATTGGAAACAAACAATCTCAACTGGGACGCTGCCACAAAGTTACCGACACCAAGTAGCCGCAAAATTTACACTCTCAACCCAACGTTAACCAGTGCTCCACGGGGTATAGAGTTTCGATGGGCAAACTTAACCACCGCGCCAACAGGCAGTTCGCAGCAGGACTATTTAAACCAAATATCGGGTACTGCTGACGGCAAAGGTGAGTTACGGCTCAATTGGTTACGCGGGGATAACACAAACGAACAGCGCTTGGGTACCGGAAACTTTAGAAACAGAATCAAGAAATTTGACGGCACTTTCCTAGAAAACAACACGGATCTAGCGAATGCCACAATTGCTACCAACAAGCTCGGTGACATCGTAAACTCCGACCCCATCTATGTTGGAACCGATGACTTCGGATACAGTTCACTACCCGGAGCAGAAGGTAGCGACTACACTTCATTTCGGGCCAGTACGAGTTACCAAAATCGCAGACCCATGATTTACGTAGGTGCCAATGACGGCATGCTACATGGGTTCGACGCTAAAAAGAACTCCGGCTCGATCACCACTGGCGGCACAGAGATTTTTGCTTATGTCCCGAATGCGTTATTTCCGGAATTAAGCAAGTTGACATCGCTCACTTATGCCCATCAGTATTTTATTGACGGCATGTCAAGCTTTGGCGACGTGTATTACGATTCGAGCTGGCATACCCTTCTCGCAGGTGTCACGGGGGCCGGGGGCAGAGCCGCATTCGCTCTCGACATCACTAATCCGGATACGTTTGGCGCCAGCAGCGTTTTATGGGAGTTCACTAGCACGGATGACAATGACCTAGGCTATACAATAGGTCAACCCGCTATCGCTAGAATGAAAGACGGCACATGGGCCGTTATCGTTGCGAATGGCTATAACAGCGACGCGGGTAAGGCAGTGTTGTTTGTATTGAATGCCAAGACAGGCGCGTTAATCAAAAAATTTGATACCGGAGTCGGTGACGCCGCGCAAAAAAATGGTCTGTCATCACCAAAGGCGGTTGATACTGACGGGGACACAATTGTAGACACCATATACGCCGGCGATCTCTACGGAAACCTTTGGAAATTCAACGTAGGCACGACCTCCGCAACTAGTTGGACTATTGCTAATAGTGGCGCGCCACTATTCGTCGCCTGCACCACAACAGGCACGTCATGCACATCGGCAAACCGTCAACCGATTACCGGAAAACCTAGTGTTGGTGCAGTTGGCTCAGAGCAAACCGGTGGCATTATGGTGTATTTTGGTACAGGCAAATATTTTGAGACTACTGACAACGTCATACCGACGAGTCCACAGGTTCAGTCTTTTTACGGCCTGTGGGATGACAACTCTGGGGCAATCACCGACAGAGCGAAACTACAAGAGCAAACTATCACATATGAGGGTAACCCCAAAAACTCTGCCGGCGTAGAGGAAACAGGCGTGGTACGGGTAAGCTCTAGAAATACTGTGTGTTACTCGGTGGCAACCATTCCATCAACGGACGACGATACGCCCACCGCCACTTGCAGTGCAGCCAATCTTAAAAAAGGCTGGGCTATGAACCTCCTTAAGCCCACGAATATCGCTCAAGGTGAAAGAGTCGTTAGTCCAGCGGTTCTGTATCAAGATTTAGTGATTTTCTCGACAATGATTCCGAGTGCTGATCCTTGCTCGGGTGGCGGTGTGAGCCGCGTCATGACTGTGGAGGCAATTACAGGTAAACGCCCCGCTACAGCCTCTTTCGATTTATTCGGTAATGATAGTAAAGCTGATATAAACGATCTTATGCTAATTGATGGCAAATTAGTTGCTGCTACTGGTTTTGACATGGGCATTGGCATACATAAAAATCTTAGTCTTGTTGAGAATATTGGTATCGGATCCGGTAGCGATGGTCTGGACAAAATGATTTTTAAAAATGCCCCAACTACCCCTGGCGGAGGAGGTGGTGGCGGCAAAAGAACTTCTTGGCGCCAATTGAGATAAATAGCTCAGTTGTTGAGAACTTATTTTGGAATTAGTCTGATACTAAGAATTTAATGCCTGTGACTTTTGGGGAATCTGGGTTTAGCCGTGAACTTGCGTGTATTCACTGAATTAAACCGATATGCGATAACAGGCTTACATATTTCAATAAACGATAAAACCCAAACCGGTCAAAATTAAAATGAACAAAACACAACAAGGCGTAACTCTTATAGAGTTAATGGTTACAGTGGCGATCATCGGCATACTTGCAGGCGTCGCGATACCTGGCTATCAAGAGAGTGTACGCAAATCGCGAAGAGCGGATGTCAAAGGCGTATTGCTCGGACTAACCAATGCCATGGAGCGACGTTTTACGGAAGCCAATACCTTTTGTGACGCCGCTGCGGGAGGAACTGCGGTAACCGGTTGTGGATCGTCAACCGGCGATACCGGGACACCATCGATCTATACGATCCCAACAGAAACCGCCGGCTTTTACACGGTAACTATTAGTGGCGCCAGTGCTAGTAGCTATACCTTGAGCGCGGTTCCGACCGGAGCCCAAGCCAGTGACAAATGCGGTACCTTATTAATAGACAATACCGGCAGCAAAACCGTAGCGAGCGCAACATTAGATGCCTCAACATGCTGGAGCAGATAGAATCTTCGCTCAGAAAATCCTTAAATAACCAGCATCGCATCGCCATAGCTGAAAAATCGATAGCGTTGCTCAATAGCATGGCGATAAGCGTTCATGACTGCGTCATAGCCCGCGAATGCCGAAACCAACATTAACAACGTCGACTCCGGCAAATGAAAGTTGGTCAGCAACGCATCTACAGATTTGAACGAATAACCCGGCGTTATAAATAAGTCAGTATCGCCGCATCCAGCCTGCAATACGCCACTATGTGAGGCTGACTCCAAAGCTCTTACCGCAGTGGTACCTATAGCCACAACTCTGCCTCCCCTGGCCCTCGCCTGATTAACTGCATCTACACAATCTTGCGAGATGCTATAAAACTCCTTGTGCATCACGTGTTCGGATAGATCCTCGACCCGCACAGGACGAAATGTGCCGCTGCCGACATGCAAAGTTACAAAACTGCGCGCTACGCCTTTTTGATCTAAGCGATCCATAGTTGGCTGATCGAAATGTAACCCGGCTGTAGGTGCAGCCACCGCGCCCAGTTGCTCGGCAAATACCGTTTGGTAACGATCCAAATCACTTGCTTCGTCAACACGGCTAATATAAGGCGGCAGCGGAATATGCCCTACTTCGTCCAATAGCGCCAACAAGCCGGCTTCCGTTTCAAACCGCAGCCTGAATAAATCGTTATGTCTACCCATAACCCTGCATACCGCGCCATTCTCCAAGCTCAACAAGGCATCGGTCTTTGGCGACTTACTTGCTTTAACATGAGCAAGCGCTGTGTGAGTATCCTCGATTCGCTCGATCAACATTTCGACTTTACCGCCGCTTGACTTATGCGCGAACAAGCGAGCAGGCATGACTTTGGTATTGTTAAAAACCAATAAATCGTTGCTGCTTATCATGTCGACAAAATCGGCAAACTGACAGTCTGCAATTGCCGCACTTTGTCTATCCAGACGCAACAATCGACTGGCACTCCGTTCCGGCAGCGGATACTGGGCAATAAGTTGCTCCGGCAACTGATAATTGAAGTCGCTCTTTTTCATTCCAAATAGGTTTTAAATGACTTTTGAACAATCTTGGGACTTTATCTGCCGCAAGATACGTAAAGGAGAGTTTATTTGAAGTTTTTTAATACGTTAGATCATTTTGTATGGAGGGAAGCATCGCTTATGCAGCCAGATTTTAGCAAAACTTAAACCGGCAAAGTTCTGATTACCAAGACCAAGCTTTTCATATTATCTTCGCTCGGCAATTGTTCACCCATCAAGTATCGCATCAGTTCAGTGTCTTCAAGTTCCAACATTTGCAAAAACGTTTGCTGTTCCGTAGTGTCGGCGAAGAGGTAACGATGTTCTAAGTACCTGACAAGCATCAAATCCAGCTCAAGGGTACCGCGCCGGCAACGCCAGCGCAGCTTATTGATGTTTTCGCTCACAGATGGTCGCGTTCCACCAAGAGCTTCTTGATTTCCGCAATCGCCTTGGCGGGGTTAAGTCCTTTTGGACAAGTATCCGTGCAATTCATAATGGTGTGGCAGCGATACAATTTAAACGACTCATCGAGTTCGTCCAAACGTTCTTTATCGTTTTCATCGCGGCTATCGGCTAACCAACGATAGGCTTGCAACAGGATTGCCGGGCCGAGATATTTATCGCTATTCCACCAATAACTTGGGCAACTGGTTGAACAACATGCGCAAAGCACGCATTCGTAGAGACCATCGAGCTTGGCGCGATCTTCCCTGCTTTGCAGGCGTTCGGTTTCGGCAGGCGCTTCTGATTCAGCAGTTAACCAGGGTTTTATCGACGTATATTGTTCGAAGAAATGCGTCATATCTGCGACCAAATCTTTGACCACCGACATATGCGGCAACGGGAATATTTTCACGGTACCTTTATAGTCACTAATCGCTTTGGTACAGGCCAGCGTATTCTTACCGTTGATGTTCATCGCGCACGAGCCGCAAACACCCTCACGGCAGGAGCGACGAAAGGTCAGACTGCTGTCGATTTCATTTTTAATTTTCAGAATCGCATCCAGCACCATCGGTCCGCATTGGTCCGTATCGATCTCATAGGTGTCGATGCGCGGATTTTCCCCAGAATCCGGATCCCAGCGATAAACTTCAAAATGGCGGACGTTGGTAGCGCCCTCGGCTTTATAGGTTTTACCCTTTTTAATCACCGAGTTTTTGGGTAGTGTAAATTCAACCATTAGTAAACCCTCTCTTTAGGCGCAACGACTTCGACTTCGTCGGTAAGCGTATACAGGTGGACGGGGCGGTAGTCGATTTTGACTTTATTGCCTTCCCGCCAGGTCAGAGTGTGCTTCATCCAATTCTTGTCATCGCGTTTCGGGAAATCCTCACGCGCATGGCCACCGCGACTTTCTTGACGATTACCGGCGGCAGTAATAGTAACCTGAGCCTGGCCGAGCAAATTATCCAGCTCCAGGGTTTCCACCAGATCGGTATTCCAAATCAGCGATTTATCACCCACTTTGACATCATCAAACGATGCAGCAATCTCGCCTATGGCCTTGATACCCTGGTTTAGCGTGGCCTCAGTTCTGAATACCGCCGCCTTAGACTGCATGGTCGTTTGCATATCCATGCGGATTTCCGCCGTTTTACGGCTACCGTTGGCATGGCGGATTTTATCGAAACGCGATAATGCTTGATCCGTGGCGTCTTTTGCCAACTGCTTATGCGGCATGCCGGGCTTGATCAGCTCAGTGCAACGAATCGCCGCCGCGCGACCGAATACCACTAAATCCAATAAAGAGTTAGAGCCTAAACGATTGGCGCCATGTACCGAAACACAGGCGGTTTCACCGATCGCCATCAAGCCAGGAACCACATAATCGGGATTACCGTCTTTCAGTGTGACCACTTCGGCCTTGTAATTGGTCGGAATACCGCCCATGTTGTAATGCACGGTCGGTAAAACCGGAATCGGTTGTTTCGTCGCATCGACACCGGCAAAAATTCGGGCGGTTTCGGTGATGCCGGGCAAACGCTCATGGATGATGGCCGGGTCGAGATGCTCCAAATGCAAATGTACGTGGTCTTTCTTTGGACCGATGCCGCGTCCTTCGTTAATCTCGACCGTAATCGCCCGGCTCACTACGTCGCGAGACGCCAAGTCTTTGGCATGCGGGGCGTAACGAGCCATGAAGTGTTCGCCTTCGGAGTTGGTCAAATAACCACCCTCGCCGCGCGCGCCTTCGGTCATCAAACAGCCGGAACCGTAGATACCTGTTGGATGGAATTGCACAAACTCCATATCTTGTAAAGGCAAACCCGCTCTCAAGATCATGCCATTGCCGTCGCCGGTAACCGTGTGCGCCGATGTGCACGATAGAAAGGTACGACCGTAGCCACCGGTTGCCATTACCGTTTGATGGCCGCGAAACAGGTGAATGGAACCGTCATCTAGGCACCAGGCCAGGACGCCGCGGCACTCGCCCTCTTCCATGATCAAATCCAACGCGATGTACTCGACGAAGAATTCAGCTTTGTGTTTTAAAGCCTGTTGGTAAAGGGTATGCAAAATGGCATGACCGGTTACGTCGGCTGCTGCGCAGGTTCTTTGCGCTTGGCCTTTACCGTAATGCGTAGACATACCACCAAAAGCCCGCTGGTAAATTTTACCTTCTGCGGTTCTGGAAAACGGCACGCCGTAGTGTTCCAACTCGATGATGGCAGGAATCGCTTCCCGGCACATGTACTCGATCGCATCTTGATCGCCCAGCCAATCCGAACCTTTTACGGTGTCATACATGTGAAAACGCCAGTCATCCTCACCCATATTGCCGAGCGCGGCGCTGATACCACCCTGTGCAGCGACGGTGTGACTGCGGGTAGGAAACACTTTACTGATACAGGCGGTTTTCAGACCTTTTTCCACCATACCAAAAGTAGCCCGCAAACCGGCCCCGCCGGCGCCAACCACCACAACGTCATGTTGGTGTTCGATGATGTTATATGCTGAGGCCATGAGTTACCTTGCGAAAAAGATGATGATAATCGCGAGCAATGCCGCGACACCCAAAACTAAAAAAATCAGATTGGTGGCACGTATTGCCAAGTTTCTTACCGGAATAGTCGACACATAATCTTCGATCACGACCTGCACACCCAACGCGGCGTGATAAACCACTGCCACGGTCCAGGCGATAATCGCCAGGGTGTTGAATGGTGAAGACAACCAATCCACGGTATCCGCATACGGTGCGTTCAACGCTTTGTTTAATAACACCAGCAGCCAGATCGACAGGGGCACCAAAGCCACGGCCGTGACGCGCTGGTACCAGAAATGGCCCGAGCCGCTATGTACCGAGAAAAAATCGGCGGCTTTTTCCAATATTGCTTTGTAATCCATAACCAGCCCTCCTTTAAGAAACCACAAAGGTAATCAATGTCAACGACGCCGAAGCAATCAGTTCGTAAACTGCATATTTGTCCAGTGTCATGCGTTCGAAGGTTTTGCAAAAATCCCAAATCAAATGGCGAATACCGTGCACCAAATGAAAAAATAACGCATAAATAAAGCCCCAATACACCAGTTTAAACAACCAGTAGGACATAAAGGCCTGCATGGCACCATACGCACCTTCGCCGGCGGCAATGGCGAACAGCACATAGACAAATAGCACCAGGCCTATGGAAAGGAACACCCCGGTCATGCGGTGGGTGATTGACACCAAGCCGGTTAAGGGCAATCGATAAACTTGCAGATGGGGTGAAAGTGGTCTGTTTGCTGACATGATTTACCCTGTATTTAAAGTTGAAAAATAATTTTTTGTTAGAAATCGACGCAACGGCCTTTGCGTTCCCAATCGCCAAAACGAGTAGGCTCCGGACCTTTCGGGCCATTAATTTCTGTCGGAATGGCGGGATCTTGCTCCGCAGACGGCGTCTTATCGGGTTCTGTCTTGGCGTTCTCAGGCGGTTCTTGCGTATTGGTTTGTGCTGACTTCATGTCGATTTTCTGCATAATTTAGCGATTATTCACAGCGGTATAGTCGCGGCGCGGCGGCCCGACGTATAACTGTCTCGGCCTGCTGATAGGCGTCGCCGGCTCTTCCATCATCTCCAGCCAATGTGAAATCCAGCCGGCGGTTCGGGCTATCGCAAACATCACAGTGAACATTTCGACGGGGATGTGCAGGGCTTTATAGATAATGCCGGAATAGAAATCGACATTGGGGTAGAGTTTTTTCTCGATGAAATACTCGTCTTTCAACGCATATTCTTCCAAGGCCAAGGCCAGTTCAAACAGAGGATCGTTGGTGTTGGTTCTGCTCAACACCTCGTAGCAGGTTTTGCGGATGATGGTAGCGCGCGGATCGAAGTTTTTATAAACCCGGTGCCCAAAGCCCATTAAACGGAACGGGTCGTCGTGATCCTTGGCTTTGGCGATATATTTGGGGACGTTTTCGACGCTACCGATTTGCGCCAACATATTCAAAACCGCTTCGTTGGCGCCGCCGTGAGCCGGTCCCCACAACGCCGCGATGCCGGCTGCCACGCAGGCATAAGGATTGGCGCCGGTACTGCCCGCCATGCGCACCGTCGAGGTACTGGCATTTTGCTCGTGGTCGGCATGCAAAATAAACAACAGATTCAGCGCTTGGACCAGATTGGGATCGATGTAATGTTCTTGATCGATATAGTTTTGCGAGGAACGAGAGAACATCATATTCAGGAAGTTCTCGCAATAACTCAGATCCATGCGGGGGTATACGAAGGGTCGACCGATGGAATGCCGGTATGACGCTGCGGCAATGGTGGGCATCTTGCCTATCAGCCGGGTCGCACAGATCATGCGGCTGGCAGGATCTTTAATGTTCAAATCGCTGTGATAAAACGCCGACAAGGACCCCACCACCCCCACCAGCATCGCCATAGGGTGGGCATCGTAATGGAAACCATCAAAGAATTTGCGCAAAGCTTCGTGGATGATGGCTCTGTCGCTGACTTCTTCATTAAAGTCGCGCAACTGCTCCGCATTGGGCAGTTCGCCGTTCATCAGCAAATAGGCAACTTCAGTAAATTCGCAGTTTTCCGCTAATTGTTCGATAGGATAACCGCGATACAACAAAATCCCGTTATCACCATCAATGTATGTAATTTTGCTTTTGCAAGCAGCCGTGGCAATAAAGCCCGGATCGTAAGTAAAACACCCAAGATCTTTGTTTAAAGAGCGAATATCGACAGTATCTGCACCCAAAGACCCCTTCAACAACGGATATTCAACTTCTTTTCCGGTGGCGTTGTGCCTGACCAGTAAAGTATCGTTTGACATGGTTTCCTCAGTTTTCTGTTAGCAGAAGCTTAGCAGTTGAATTCGATTATCACACAGCGAATGTGATTAGGCCAACCGCTTGTGCCATGAACCATCTCAAGATTAAGCCATTAACGATTACCGCCTATACCCAGAAAGGTTCAAGCCATTGTTCGGCTGGTTGATAAAAAACCGTCTAATTCAGAAAAAGCGTTATGCATCAGCCAAACACAGCAACATTTCTGTCAGATTTTGTAAGCAACGGACAGAGTGTCTGTTTCATTGTTACAAAGATAACCAAATACGTTAGTCACTGTTTCGCCCCTTTCCACTGGGCAGTCTACCGCAAAGCGTTGAAGTTACCCACTTAGCGAGAACTCAGAACCCAAGATTACTGATGGTTTAAATTTTGCTTTGCTGCTTGTAGACAATTCGATGGAGATTTAACAATGAACAAGATTGGAATTTTCTACGGCACCGAGAAAGGTATGATAGCGATGATGGCGCAGGTCATGTACCGAGTTTTGGGCGACGAAATTGCCAGCGAACCGGTGAATGTTAATCAAGCAACAGTAACGGAACTGCTTGGTTACAAAGCCTTGATTTTGGGAATGCCCAGTTACGGCGTCGGCGAAATACCCGGCAGAACCACCGGCAGCGAAGAAGGCAACTGGGAAGAGTTTTTATTCCGCCTGGATGAGGCGGATTTATCCGGAAAGCGGGTTGCCCTGTTTGGTTTGGGTAACCAACAAAAATACTACGCGCGCTTTGCCAGCTCATTAATTCATTTGTATCACCACGTTCGGTCTTATGGTGCCGAGGTGACCGGCGCCTGGAGCACGGATGGCTATCACTTTACCCACTCCAGTTCTGTAGTCGATGGCAAATTTGTCGGCCTGGTGCTGGATCACCACAACCAACCCGAGCTTACCAAAACCCGGATTCTGGATTGGCTTGAGCAGGTAAAACCGGCATTGTTGGAAAAGCTGAATTGATTGTACTGCTACCCTCAAACATATTGCCCGGCACACCACCCCGAAGACCAAGCCCACTGAAAGTTATACCCGCCCAGCCACCCGGTGACGTCCAACACTTCCCCAACAAAATACAACCCCGGCACTTGCAAGCTCTGCATGGTTTTCGAGGAAATCGCGTCGCAGTCTACGCCACCGACGGTTACCTCGGCGGTACGATAGCCTTCGGTAGCATTCGGCTTGATCGTCCAGTGGTGCAGATTTTCCGCGATCACGTTCAGATCTTTGTCCGCGCAATTGGCAACGATTATATCCAACTGCCGCTCGTCCAATAGAGCTTGCAACAAACGTTTGGGTAAGTAGTCGGCCAGTAAATTTTGGATTTTTAATTTGCTGCCTTGCCGCCGCTTTTCTTTCAATGTCTCCGCCAGATCCATATCCGGCAATAAGTCTACATGCAGCGCTTCGCCGGGATGCCAATACGAGGATATTTGCAGGATGGCCGGCCCGCTTAAACCGCGATGGGTGAATAAAATATTTTCTTTAAACGACTGCTGTTGATTGCTTATCCGGCAAGGCACGGCGATACCGGTCAGCGGAGTAAAGCGCTCTGAATCGCCTGGTTGCAGCGTTAACGGCACCAAACCGGCTCGGGTCGGCCAAACTTTGATGCCGAATTGTTCCGCGACTTTATAACCAAACGGCGTGGCGCCCATTTTCGGTATCGATAAGCCGCCGCTGGCAATGACCAAGGCTGATGCAGACATCGCACCGCTACTGGTGTGCAGTAAAAAATCGCCGTCGTCGCGTTTCTCCAATCGCTCCACCCGACAATTTAACGCCAGCGTCGCGCCAGCTTGCCCGCATTCTTTTAACAGCGCATCCAGAATATCCTTGGCGCTGTTATCGCAAAACAATTGCCCGTGCAGGCGTTCGTGAAACGGTATTTGGTGGCGCTGTATAAAGCTCAAAAAATCCCATTGCGTGAAGCGGCTAAGCGCCGACTTGCAAAAATGCGGGTTATTGGAAATGTAATTTTCCGGGGCTATGCTGTAGTTAGTGAAATTGCAACGGCCACCACCGGACATCAGAATCTTTTTGCCCGGCTTGTTGGCATGTTCCACTACCTTCACCCGCCGGCCGCGCTTGGCGGCTTCGATAGCGCACATTAAGCCGGACGCGCCGGCTCCGACGATAATGACATCAAATTTATCCATGGCGCGTAACTTGTAATGACTCAAAAAAATAGGTAAAAAGTGGGGTATTCTAACCGCAATACCCGGCATCACGAGACGCCGACAAGCTACTCAAGGCGTTTCCCGCAGCCATCATTTAACTTCAACACTTCGACAAGGCCATAATGACTCCAAAATACAGCTATTCATTCAATACGGGCGACGGCAAAAACAAGGCATTACTGGGCGGCAAAGGCGCAAACCTGTGCGAAATGACGCAAATGGGCTTTAACGTACCGCCGGGCTTTGTCATCACCACCCAAACCTGTCTGACTTACCTGGAAAACAAACAGTTACCCGTCGATCTGATGGATGAAGTTCGTCAGCAAATCGCCGAAATCGAGCAACTGAGCGGTAAATCGTTTGGCGGCGCCAACGACCCGCTACTGGTTTCGGTACGTTCCGGCTCGGCCATCTCGATGCCGGGCATGATGGACACCATTCTGAATTTAGGTTTGAACAAGCAAACCCTGGCCGGCTTGATCGAAATGACCGACGACCCGCGCTTTGCTTACGATGCCTATCGCCGCTTCATCCAATTATTCGGCAAGGTGGCGCTGGGTATCGACGACGAAAAATTCGACGTGCATTTCAACAACGTCAAGCGTGCGGCCGGCATCAAAGCCGATGTGGCGTTGACAGCCGACCAACTCCAGGAAATCAGCGAACTATTCCTGACTGTGGTGCATGAAGAAACCGGCCGGCCGTTTCCGGAAGACGTTTACCAGCAACTGGAAATTGCCATTCGTGCGGTATTTAACTCCTGGCTGGGAAAACGTGCCGTCGATTACCGCCGCGAGTTTCACATCACACCGGACATTGCCAACGGCACCGCCGTCAATATCGTCACCATGGTATTCGGCAATATGGGCGACGACTGCGCCACCGGCGTCGGTTTCACTCGTAATCCCGGCACAGGTGTCAACGAGATGTACGGCGAATACCTGGTCAACGCCCAAGGCGAAGACGTGGTCGCCGGCATTCGTACCCCCAAACCGGTCCATGAAATGGCGAAGGAAATGCCCGAGCAATATCGGCAACTTGTGGAATTGCGCAATAAACTGGAAGCACATTATCACGAAGTGCAAGATTACGAGTACACCATAGAGCGCGGCATTCTGTATTGTTTGCAAACCCGAAACGGCAAAATGAACGCGACCGCGATGGTGAAAACCTCCATCGATATGGTGGCGGAGGGCTTGATCAGCAAAGAACAAGCGCTGCTACGGATCAATCCCGACATGCTGGAACAATTGCTGCATCCGCAATTAGCTCCCAATCACGAAGTTAAAGCCATTGCCCAAGGCCTGCCGGCTTCGCCCGGCGCCGCGTGCGGCCATTGCGTATTCGACGCGGACACCGCCGTTCGACTGGGTAAAACCGGCCAAGATTTGATTTTGCTACGCGAAGAAACCAAGCCGGAAGACATCCACGGTTTCTTCGCCGCGCAAGGCGTCTTGACCAGCCGCGGCGGCAAAACCTCGCACGCTGCGGTGGTGGCGCGCGGCATGGGTAAAGCCTGCGTGGCTGGGGCTGAAGACATCAAAGTCGATGTCCGCGCCCGCTTGGCTATCGTCGGCGACATCCATATCAAGGAAGGCGACCTGATTACCATAGACGGCAGCAACGGTAATATCTATTTGGGCCGGATCCCAACCATTCCGCCCTCATTCTCTGAGGAATTAAAAACCTTGCTGGGCTGGGCCGACAGCATAGCCCGCTTGCGTGTGCATGCCAATGTCGACACGCCGGAAACCGCGAGACTGGCGGTCAGCTACGGCGCCAAAGGTGTCGGTTTGTGCCGTACCGAACGCATGTTTAACGCCGCCGACCGTTTACCCTTAGTGGTAGATATGATTCTGGCGCACAACACCGAAGAACGCGAGGCGGCTTTAGCCAAACTGTTCCCGATTCAACGCGATGACTTCCAACAGTTGTTCGAAGCCATGTCGCCGCACCCGGTTACCGTGCGTTTGCTGGATCCACCCATGCACGAGTTTTTGCCCAATGAGCACCAATTGATTGATGAGCTGGATGCGCTGAAACACTACCTGACCATCGTCAAAGGCCAACGTGTCACGCTGGATACGCTGGCGCACCCGGCGGAAATGCCGGCACCGTTCAATATGCTGAACGAAGACGTGATTTTGGAAGCGATCAGTAAAAAACAGATGATGCTGGATAAAGTGCTGGAGCTGTACGAAGTCAACCCAATGCTGGGTCATCGCGGCGTCAGGCTGGGCATGAGCTATCCGGAAATCTACAAAATGCAGATCCGCTCAATTCTGGAAGCGGCGGCATTGTGTGTGAAACAACGGATTCCGGTCGAACCGGAAATCATGGTGCCGCAGGTGATCACCGCACAGGAATTGAAAACCGTGAAAACCTATGTCGACGAGATTCAAGCCGAAGTGGAAGCGCAATACAAGCTCAAGCTCAACTTCAAGTTCGGCACAATGATTGAAACGGTGCGGGCATGTACCCGTGCCGACCGTCTGGCCGCGACAGCTGCTTTCTTTTCATTCGGCACCAACGATTTAACCCAAGCCACTTTTTCATTCTCCCGCGAGGATGCCGAGAACAAATTCTTACCGCTGTACGAAGAATCAGGCCTGCTGGAAGACAACCCCTTCGAAACACTGGATATTGAGGGCTTGGGCAAACTGATGAAAATGGCCGTGGAACTGGGTCGTCAGCAGCGCCCGGATTTGAAAATAGGCATTTGCGGCGAACACGGCGGCCATCCGCGTTCGATTAAATTCGTTCACGACTTAGGCTTGAACTATGTATCGTGTTCCGCGCCGCGCATTCCCGTGGCTCGCTTGGCAGCGGCTCATGCCAAACTATTGGAAAAACATTCGTAACTAGACACATGGCAAGGGCCGGTCAAACACCGGCCCTTGCCATCGTTTCAAACCCGGCGTTTGCCAACCCGGTTTCTACCGGTGGCCTTGGCATCGTATAGCGCCTGATCCGCCGCGTGCAGCAGGCTTTCGAAAGATAGGTCGTCACTCGGAACGATACTGGCAACACCAAGACTGATAGTCACAAATTCGGAAATTTTGGAAGCCGGATGCGGCAGACGCATATTCTCCACGGCTTTACGCAGAATTTCGGCCAACACCATGATTTGTTCGGCATCACAAGCCGCGACCACGCAAAACTCTTCGCCACCGTAACGTGCAATCAAATCGCCCGGCCTTCTAAAGAAACGCTTCAAGGTTTTAGCCACTTGCCGCAAACAATGATCGCCCTCGATATGTCCGAGATTGTCGTTGTATAGCTTGAAGAAATCGATGTCTATCATGATCATCGAGATAGGATATTTATGCCGCAAGGCGCGCTTCCATTCCCTTTTTACAAAGGCATCGTAGTAACGGCGATTGGGTAGCAAGGTCAACGAATCCAGATACGCCAGTTGCATACGGCTTTTGGCTTTATCCAGGCGCTGGCTTAGTCTGGCTTGCGCCAAATAAGACAACAGCAATACGATCAAACCGATAACTGCCACAATTGCATGGGTGATTGTCAAATGCTCCAGACGCTCGCTCACAAAAGCATCGATACTGGCACTGGGAATACTGACACTAATACCGCCGCGAATTTCGCCCTCTTTATAGCCTTGCCGCTGATGGCAAACCAGACAACTTTGATCGACATGCAGCGGCGCCATGTAACGATAAAAAGATTGCCCGTTGATAGTGCCGATACTGCTCACACTTTTTTGACCTTGCTGGAACGCCAACAATACCTCTGCTTCCCATTGGTCCGGCCGATTTTCCGGGCGAATCGGATTAAAACCGGTAATATGAAAGGCAATATCCGATTCGTCACCCATTTCCGAGAGCTGCCGAGTCATATAAGCTGGATTAATTAAAGTCAGGTGCTTGCCATCGGTGGTCTCTACATCGCGATGAGGAACTTCCAGGTAAGGATTGGGCTGAGTACTCTCGGTGATAGGCACGTAAACGCCGCCGTGCAACGCATTCCATTTTCTGATCAAGACGATATGATCGAAAAACATCTCGGCTTGGCGCGTGGCAATTTTTTGCGCGTACTGTTTGGTATCCGTGACTTGCTGGTAAAGGTTCAGGCTAATCAACAAAATCCATAGCACTGCATAAACCAGGAATGTAATCCTTCTCATTTATTGCCTCAAAATTACTTATAGCCGCTCGCAAAAGTCCGCCGAGAAACCGCCAAACAACCACACTATGGCGCTTAACCGCGCGCATTAAAAACACACAAAATTTATTTGGTAATTCGATTTGAAATGGGTTGTTTATGCTGGCACTATAACTTACCGCATCCACAAAATGAATGAACCCAATCACCCTTTGCAAAATGACCGACCAAGCAACTTTCCCGGCACCAGAGCATGACCATAACGTATGCATCCACAGGGCGATAAGTGTAGCCGAACAACTTTGCTTAACGCGCGGCGTACAACTGACCCCCATCCGCCATAAGATTTTGGAGCTGATCTGGAACAGTCATAAGGCCGTTAAAGCCTACGACTTGCTGGATCAAATCAGGCCGGTAAACGACGCCGCAAAACCCTCGACAGTCTACCGGGCCTTGGATTTTCTGTTGGAACAAGGCCTGATTCATCGGGTGGAGAGTTTAAATGCGTTCGTCGGCTGCCACTGCTCCGGCACTCAACACGATCAACTACTGTTAATCTGCACCGCCTGCCATACGGTTCAGGAGCGCGCCGCGCCTTCGGTACTCAGCGCATTATCCAAAGAACTTGGCGATGCCGGCTTCGTACCGCAGCGTAAAACCATTGAAATTCACGGCTTGTGTAAAACCTGCCACCCCGCCACCAACACGGCTGAAGAACAGGCTATTCAATAACCCGCCAAACATTGACCTAGATCAACGCTTGTTCCTTAGAAAGCTTTATATTAAGCCCATGTCACGCGATTTCCTACCGTTGACATGATCCTCTTGAAAGATAGATGCTTCGGCGGGCGAGTTCTCTCTCCCGCCTTTTTTTTGCGATATTATCCTCTATAATCGCCGCCCTACCCGACACATCTATCCCCGGCATGCTTACCGACAGTCAAAAAGCTATTCTTTTGCAGACCACGCTAAGTTCGAACGATCTTGGTGAGAATCGTTTTTGCGAATTGTGCACACACGCGGATTTGCTGCATACCGTCACGGACAGTGAATTAGTGACGTTCCTGGAGATTGCCAACGCTTTGTATCGCGGCGGCGAACCGATTATCAGCGATGCCGATTACGACTTCGTTTATCTGGCAGAACTGAAAAAACGTCAGCCCGAGCATCCGCTGCTGCACACAGTCGAGCCGGAACCCGCTTTCGCGGGTAAAACCGTCGATCTGCCAACCGTGATGCTCTCCACCGACAAAGCCTATAGCCGCGAAGAAGTGGAGCGTTGGGCCAGCCGTATCGAGAAGGCTGCATTGGAATTGGATAAAAACTTTGCCGAACTGACTTTTAAAGTCACGCCCAAATTGGACGGCTACGCAGCCTATGACGACGGCCGGATGCTGTATACCCGTGGCGACGGCCGCAAAGGTACCGACATCACCCGCGTATTCGAACGCGGCTTACAAGTCGCCAATCAAGGCCCGCGCGGCCTGGGTGCCGGAGAGATCGTGGTCAGCCGCAGTTATTTCGACGCTAATCTGGCCGAATTTTTCGACAATGCCCGTAACTTCCAAGCCAGCGTGATCAAGGAAAAGGAGTTGGACGAACATGCCGAACGCGCCATCGCCGATCATGCGGCGGTGTTTTATCCGTTTGCTATATTGCCTTGCTGGGAGGGAGTCTGGCAGGACCTGATCGACAACTTCGAAACCATCGTCAAAGACATCTGGCATAAGCTGGATTACGACGTGGACGGCGTGATTCTGGAAATCGTCGACGAGCAACTCAAGCAAGCGATGGGCGCCACCCGCCACCACCACCGCTGGCAACTGGCTTATAAGGAAAATCTGGAAACTGCCGAAGTCAAAATCCTCAGCATCACCCCGCAAACTTCGCGTTCCGGGCGCATCACGCCGGTAGCGGAATTGGAACCGGTCCGCCTTAGCGGCGCCCTGCTTTCCCGAGCCACCGCCCATCATTACAAAATGGTGCTGGATAAAGGCATAGGCCCTGGCGCGCTGATCCGCTTGGCCCGCTCCGGCGAGGTCATCCCCAAAATCGAGGAAGTACTGCGTCCGGCCGAACCGCAAGTACCCAGAGCCTGCCCCAGTTGCGGCCACGAATTGATTTGGGACAACGATTATTTAGTCTGCCCCAACAACCTGGAATGCCCGGCGCAAATCAGCAACAGCATGGAACATTTCTTTCGGGTGCTGAAAAACAACGACGGCTTCGGGGCTGCGACCATCAAAAAGCTTTACGAAAACGAAATCCGAAGCGTCGACAAAATCTACGCCTTAACCGCCGCAGAATTCGAAAGCATGGGGTTCGGTCCCAAACAATCGCAAAACCTGGTTGATCAATTAGTGCGCAGCCGCAACGAAGCCATCGAAGACTGGCGCTTTCTGTCGGCCTTCGGCGTATTTCGAATGGGCCTAGGCAACTGCGAACGGCTGTTGGCGCATTATGCGTTGCCGGAGATTTTCAATCTCAGCGAAGCCAACATCGTCGCGATCGAAGGTTTTGCGGAAAAAACCGCCGCAGTGATCACCCAAGGTTTTGCCAAAATCAAACCCTTGTTCGATAGCCTGATGTCACTGGGTTTTAATCTAACCTCGACGCAAAACCAGGCCACCGACAACGCCCATCCGTTAGCCGGCAAAACCTTGGTCTTCACCGGCACCTTACACAGCGGCAGTCGCGACGACTTGAGCAAGCAAGCCAAAGGCAAAGGCGCTAAAGTTGGTAGCTCGGTATCGGCGAAAACCGACTATCTGGTAGCCGGCGACAATGTCGGCGCTAACAAAATAAATGCCGCTCGCGAAAAAGGCGTCAGCGTTATTACTGAGCAGGAATTTCTGACTTTGCTCTCTGGAGAAGACTCGTGAGCCGCAACCGCCCCTCCGTAATGTGTTTTTCAGGCCACGATTCCAGCGGTGGTGCCGGTGTGCAAGCCGACATCGAAACCATTATCAGCCACCAATGCCATGCGGCTAGTGTGATTACGGCGTTAACCGAACAAGACAGCCGCAACGTCAAGAAGTTGATTCCACAGCAACCCGCAGACATTCTCAGCCAAGCGCAAACACTATTGGCGGACTTTAGAGTCTCCGCGTTCAAAATCGGCTTGATTGGCGACGCCAGCGTTGCCGCAGCGATTGCGCAAATTTTGCGGCAACATCCGGCTATTCCGGTGGTGTTGGACCCGGTACTAGCAGCCGGCGGCGGCACTGCATTGGCCGGCCAACGACTAATTGATGTCATCGTCGAACAACTGCTGCCGTTGACCACCTTATTGACGCCCAACAGCGAAGAAGCCCGCCGCCTGTCCGGGCAAGAGGACTTAGCCGACTGCGGACGTTTCTTGCAAGGCAAAGGCGCCGAATACGTGCTGATCACCGGCACCCACGAGAACTCCGAGCTGGTGCATAACCGCTTGTACATGCCCGACGATCTCAATGAAACCTTTAACTGGGAGCGCTTGCCGCACAGCTATCACGGCTCGGGCTGTACATTGGCTAGCGCCAGCGCGGCGCTGTTGGCGCAAGGCCTGGACGTATTTACCGCCGTTAGCGAAGCTCAGGAATTTACTTGGCAGTCGCTGGCCGCCGCCTATCGTCCGGGACAAGGCCAATACAACCCCGACCGGCTGTTTTGGGTAGAAGCATGAAATTTCCGCGTCACGGTTTGTACGCCATCACCCAGCCCGAAAACAAAACGATTTCCCAAATTGTAAAAGACGTCGAAGCGGCCTTGCGCGGCGGTGCCAGAGTGATTCAATACCGCGACAAAAATCCGCTGGATGCGCCGCAATTAGCGAGGCTTTTGTTGGAAGTTTGCCACGCTTACGATGCTCCACTCTTGATTAACGACAGCGTCGAGTTGGCGATGAGTGTCGGTGCTGACGGTGTGCATCTAGGTCGCGACGATGGCGAAATCGCCACAGCGCGGCACCTGTTGGGCCCGGACGCCATCATAGGGGTATCGTGTTATAACGATGTGGACAAAGCGCAGGCCATGGCCGCAGCCGGCGCGGATTACGTAGCCTTCGGACGCTTCTTCCCGTCGGGATCGAAGCCCTTGGCTGCGCCCGCCGAGATTGCCAGCTTGGTCCGAGCCAAACAATCGGTAAACGTGCCCATAGTCGCTATCGGCGGCATTCTGCCCGAAAACGGTGGAACTTTATTGGCGGCGGGCGCAGACTTATTGGCGGTGATAGGCGGCGTATTTGACCATGAACCGGAAGCAGCTGCGCGCGCCTACAACGCCTTATTCAACCCTCAAGCGGAGTAAATAACATGCCAGAACATGTCTATCAAAAAGTCGAACTGACCGGCTCATCCAGCCTAGGCATCCAACAAGCCATCGAAAACGCCGTCGCCAAAGCCGGCGAAACCATCCAAAACATGCGTTGGTTTGAAGTGGTAGAAACCCGCGGCCATATCGATAACGGCAAGGTCGCGCATTGGCAGGTCACCATTAAAGTGGGTTACACGCTGCCGCATTAGGCCATTAGACGCCGCTAAAGCGAATATAACGTCTTAGCGGCGAGCCGGCCGCCCAGACGAAGGCCTCGGTGTAGTAATGCATCAAGGCCAAATATCCAAGAAAACCCAAGGTGACGGCTTTATAAATTTGCGTGGAAAACAGGGTTTGCAGCAATAAATTGACCAGATCGTCGCCATAAGCCTGTAACAGGTAGGTCAACACAAACGACAGCAGCGGCAATACCAACCAAACAGGTAATCGAATCGCCGTTGCAGCTCGGAACAAATTATTCTGCGGCCGTTCGCCGTGGCGATTCACATCGTGAGTCACGTAAAAACTATAAGCGGTGATGTCGTGCACCAAACGGGGCATCAAGATCGCCAGGAAATAATACTGCTGGCTGTAAACATACCAACTGCTAACGACCAGCAGTGTGTTGGCCCACAAAAAATAGATACCCAAGCGGCTGGGCACGTAACGTTGGCAAAACACCGTGCTGATAACCAAAGCCGTCGTCAGCACGCTGGCAATCTGCAACACCAACGCCGCTTGTTCAGGCTCCAGGCTATTTTTTAAAAATATCCCCATGTAAATGAAGATACCGGCACCGACGCTGAGCCACAGTTGCAGGTAAAACGCCCAGCCCGGCAAGCGGCACGCGGCTTTGGCGATACCATGCTGTTGTTTCAAGACGTGGTAGACCGTCCAGCAGGCAGTAATGATGTACAGCGCGCGGTAAGGAATAAACAGGCTGCCGATGCCGAAAAACACCATGATGAACAAAGTCATCGCAATTAATTTATTTTTGAAGGCATGCAGATATTCGTCGTGACTAAGCAACAATAGATTGCTGGCAACGATATGCGGGGTACCGAACAGGATCTGAAATAGTAAAAAATGACTGGGACTGCTGGGCAGCATATCCCTGAGCGCATGATCGAAACCAAAACTATCCAGCCATAATACCAGCAGACACAGCGGCACAATGGCGTACAAGCTTAATAAAAAGCGGAAAGACACCGCCAGTTTATTGCTGCTTTTTTGCTCGGGGAATGAAATGATCTGCGCAACCACGGTGCCACCTTGTTATTATTTTTTAGGCAGCGGCTATTATCACCATTTTGAGTAATGACTCAATATCTATCTGATTTTTAACTGGTAACACGACAGGGAATATTACTTGCGCTTACCTTGCAAGCCGCCGGTATGGATTGCCACTATTCGCTGCCCGGCGGAGAAATAGCCCTTCCGAATTAAATCATAGAGCGCAAATAATAATTTTCCGGTGTAAATCGGTTCCAGTTCAATGCCGTGCCTGTGCTGAAAATCCTGCATAAACGCCAACAAAGCCGGCGTTGTTTTGGCAAATCCGCCGAAATGGTAATCCACTAAAATTCGGCAGTCCGCATGACTGTTCATTCCCCGTTTATTCAGCAATTGCTCGACATCGTCGATCAGAAAATCGCCACCCTTCAGCGCTGCCACACCGATAGCCTGTTGAGTTAGCGGCGAGGTAAGCAAACCTGCCAAAGTGGTGCCCGTGCCGCAGGCAACGGCCAGCGTATCAAAGCCGACGTCAATTTCATCGACCAGTTCGGCAACGCCTCGCAAAGCCAGGTCGGTGGCTCCGCCTTCTGGCAACCAATATTGGCCGGCCTGCAGTTCAGGTAAGCTGTCGTGACCTTTGTAGTCGCGCAATTGCCTGTAGTCGCTACGCGACACAAAACGCAGCTCCATGCCCCAATCAAGCAGATCATGCAGCGTGGCATTAAGTTGCGCGGGCCGCTCGCCACGAATATAGCCTATGGTTTTCAGCCCCAAGGTTTTACCGGTAAAAGCCAGGGCGTGTAAATGATTGGAATAGGCGCCGCCCATGCTGACGATGCAATCGACACCAGCGTATAAGGCATGATTGAGGATATATTTGAGCTTGCGCCATTTATTGCCGGAGATAATCGGATGTAGCAAGTCATCGCGTTTGATCCACAACTCCAACTGTCGGTCCGCTAATTCCGGGTCGTTAATCCTCGTCAGCGGCGATGCAGCCAATGTCGCCTGCAATACCTGTAGCTGCGGATGGAGATCGGTCACTGTGCCTGCTTGATGGCCCACGCCACATCCGCTGCCTGCCGGTTGGCTTTGACATCATGAACCCGAAACATTTTCACACCCGCCATCACTCCCAACGCCGTGGTTACGGCTGTCGCGGTAACCAGCTCGGCGGGTTCGCTGACATTGCAGATGCTGCCCATGAAGCGCTTGCGGCTGGTACCCAGCAACACCGGGTAACCCAAACCAACAAAGCTACGCAAATGTGCTAACAAATCGATATTGTCTTGCTTGCCCTTACCGAAACCGATGCCGGGATCTATCGCGATATTTTCCGGCAACACGCCGGCCGCTAATGCTTCGGCAACACGTTGTTGCAAAGCAGCGATCACATCGGCCAATACATTGTCGTAATGTGGCCTATCCTGCATAGTTTTGGGCGTGCCCTGCATATGCATCAGGATGATGGGAACTTGCGTTGTTGCCGCAAAAGCCAACATCTTAGGGTCGCCTTGGCCGGCCGAGACATCGTTGATGATACTCGCCCCCGCCGTCACCGCTGCTGCTGCAACCTGGCTTAAGGTGGTATCTATACTGATTTGAAATTGGGGATTGTTCGCACGGATCGCGTTAATCACCGGCACCACTCGGCGAATTTGCTCATCCGCCATAACGGGATCGGAGCCAGGCCGCGTCGACTCACCGCCGACATCGATAATATCGGCGCCTTCAGCGATCATTTTTTCAGCTTGAGCTATCGCTGCCGCCACGCCAGTAAATTTGCCGCCATCGGAAAAACTATCGGGAGTGACATTGAGTATCCCCATCAGTTGGGGAGCGTGGATAGCATTGAACATGTTTGAAAACTCCTCGATAGCCGCAAACGTGTAGTTTACCGTTGTCGAGTCGTTTTTAGAATTTACCGGCTGCCGTTTTGCCTTACCGATAACGGTGCCACCCCGCCGGGAGGCAGGATGGCACTCAATCGTTAAACTCTGAGCAGAGCTTTGGCAAGTTTTTCTGAAAGCTGTTCTTCAACAAATTGCGGTTCGTTGGGTGGATACAATTCCACTTCATCGATTTCGAACCCGTATTCCTTACCCAATAACAATAGCTCCTTGATTTTGAGACAGGCTTTCAGCTTTTCTTTCAAGCCCTCATCGCTTTTGGATTTTTCAGAAAATTCTTTGATAACCTTGATTGACATTGATAACTCCGTGATAACTCTGAAAGATGGATTTAATCCAATCTCTCCTAAGCAAAAAATCGGCCATATCTATATGACCGTTATTTTTCATGCGATTCATGGCGTTACAAATCAACAAACCCGGCAACAATCTCGTCTATTCACACACAATTCATGAGAAATTTGTCGGGTATACGACAATTGTCTGCTCTATCAAGCAACAATTCGCAACGAGGATTTTGGGCTTAATCTTGCGCCGCCACCGTGCGGTAAGCAGAATGATAGTAAAGCAAAGGCTCACCTTCCCGGCAAACCACGCTATCGACTTCACCGATAATCACCCAGTGGCTACCGGCCTGAACTTGTTGCACTACCCGACACTCCAGTACCGCCAGAGCTTCGTTCAAAATAGGTGCGCCATTTTCACCGGCTTGCCAAGCAATGCTGGCAAAACGCTGTTCTTGGGTGGTACTGCCGGCAAATTGATTGGAAACGTCTTCTTGTGCACTATTCAGAATATTCACGGCGAAGCGGCGGCTTTCCAGCAATGCAGCACCAGTATCGGTCGCTTGGTTGAGGCAGACCAATATTTGCGGCGGCTCCACGGACACGCTGCTAAACGCCGTGGCGGTCATGCCTCGGGGCTGATTATCGCGCCCTTGGGTTGTCACCACCGTCACACCGCTGGCCCATAATTTCAGGGCATTTTTAAATTCTTTGGCTTCAACGCTCATAATTTTCTCTTAGATCCAATAGCGATAACACGGCATAGTCGTCTGATTGTGACATCAGTTTTTGGGACGCATGTGCGGGAACAACAGCACGTCGCGAATGCTCGGTGAGTTGGTAAACAGCATCACCAAACGGTCGATACCGATGCCTTCGCCCGCGGTCGGCGGCATGCCGTGCTCCAGCGCGGTAATGTAGTCGGCATCGAAATGCATGGCTTCGTTGTCGCCAGCTTATTTTTCCTCGACCTGTTTCTGGAAGCGCTCGGCTTGGTCTTCGGCGTCGTTCAACTCGGTAAAGCCGTTGGCAATCTCGCGGCCGCCGACGAAGAATTCGAAACGGTCGGTGACATGCGGATCGTTGTCGTTACGGCGCGCCAACGGCGACACTTCCACCGGGTAAGCAGTGATAAAGGTCGGATTCATCAAACGGTGTTCGACGGTTTTTTCAAAAATCTCGATCTGTACCTTGCCCAAGCCATAACTGTCTTTCACCGGAATCTTTAAATTCTCGGCAACTTTCACGGCCGCTTCGCGGGTCGTCAGATCAGCCAAAGTCAATTCGGGGTTGAAATGCAAAATCGACTCCAACACTGTCATCCGCGCGAACGGTTTGCCGAAATCGTATTGATCACCCTGATATTCGATCACCGAGCTACCGACTACATCTTCGGCGATGCCTTTCAGCATCGCTTCGGTCAGATCCATCAAGTCGCCGTATTCGGCGTAGGCTTGGTAGAACTCCATCATCGTGAATTCCGGATTGTGCCGGGTCGAAAGGCCTTCGTTGCGGAAGTTGCGGTTGATCTCGAACACCCGTTCGAAACCACCAACCACCAGCCGTTTCAGATACAGCTCCGGCGCAATCCGCAGATACAACTCCATATCCAGCGCATTATGGAAGGTAGTGAACGGTCTTGCCGTCGCGCCGCCGGGGATGACTTGCATCATCGGCGTTTCCACTTCCAGGAAGTCGCGCGCGATCAAAAATTCGCGGATGTAATTGACGATTTTCGAGCGCATCAGGAAGGTTTTGCGCGTCTCGTCGCTCATGATCAAATCCAGATAACGCTGACGGTATTTGATCTCTTGATCGGCAATGCCATGGAATTTTTCCGGCAGCGGCCGCAAGGCTTTGGTCAGCAGTCGAATGTCATCGACTTTGACGCTGAGTTCGCCGACCTTGGTTTTGAACAATACGCCTTCCGCACCGATAATGTCGCCGATATCCCACTTCTTGAACTGGTCGTTGTAAACACCTTCCGGCAGGTTGTCGCGGGCCACGTAGACCTGAATCTGTCCCGACATATCCTGTAAATGGCAGAAACTGGCTTTGCCCATAATACGCCGCGTCATCATCCGCCCGGCGATCTTCACCCGTATCGGTTCGGCTAATAATTCGTCTTCAGATTTATCGCCGTATTCGGCCAGCAATTCACCGGCCACCACATTGCGCCGAAAATCGGTCGGAAATGCGATACCTTCTTCGCGTAGGGCGTTTAGTTTTTCGCGGCGTTGTTTGATCTGTTCTTGTTCGTCGTGTTCGAGTTCTAACATTTTCAAAAATTATTAATAGAGATAAATTAGGCTTAAATTTAGCGACTTAAGGGCAACAACCTTACTCTTTCGCGCAATTCGTCGGCAACGATCAAAGCACCATTATCAAGCTCCGTTTTGAAGCGGTGCAACAATTCAATAGCTCTCGGTCCGAGCACTTGTGGTGAAATATTTTGGGTACGAATTTGAAACACGCTCGGTGCTTCCACACCGGTCAACGCTAACAGCGCGCCAAAATCCAAATCGTGGGTAAATACCACGGCTTCATTTTCCCTGGCCCATTTAAATAACTGAACGTCTGGAGCATCCGCAGGGCCGACTGTGGACCAGTGTACGGAATCGAACCCTGCTTGGTTTAGCACACCTGTCCAAGCAGGGGATAAATTCATGTCCAATAATATTTTCACGCGGCATTCAATGGTAACTCAATCTCCTCGGCTCTCCACGCGGCGAAACGAAGGGCTTCCGTAACATCATCGGCTTCCAAATAAGGGTACAACTCCAGTATCTGTTCGGTCGAATAGCCACTGGCCACCAAACCAACAAGCATTCCCGCTGTCACCCTTAGTCCTCGCAGACAGGGTTTTCCGCCCATCACCGTAGCGTCAAACGTAATCCGTGAAAAACCTTTCATAGTCCCTCCGACAGTAAATTCAGAGCTTGAAGTAAAGCGGGAGCGTTTCCCTATGATGCCCAGTGTGCGTCAATCAGTTTTAAGTAATGCTAGAATCGCAACAATTAGGCTTGCAAATGCTATCACCAAAGAAGCGATTGCGATTTTGTTGGATATTGTCGCTTGAGCTAAAGCACGCTCGGCCATGCGCCGACGTTCTTCTGCTCTAATCATTTCATGAACCCAAGGGTCTCCAGAATGCCCATACGCATCCACGAGTTCATGATCAGATAAAGATGAAAATTCGTTGTTATTTTGTGTCATTCAAACACACCACTCATGCTTTGGCGACGACGTAATTAATGATTATCAAACTTACAACCCGCTCTTCAAACTTGCTTCAATAAACTGATCCAACGCCCCATCCAACACGGCTTGGGTGTTGCCGGTCTCGACGTTGGTGCGCAGGTCCTTGATGCGGGATTGATCCAAGACATAAGAACGAATCTGGCTGCCCCAGCCGATGTCGGACTTGGAATCTTCAATCGCCTGCAAGCCTTCGCTACGTTTCAGCATTTCCATCTCGTACAGTTTGGCTTTTAGCTGCTTCATCGCGGTGTCTTTGTTTTTGTGCTGCGAGCGGTCGCTTTGACACTGGGTCACAATGCCGCTGGGGCCATGGGTAATCCGCACCGCTGATTCCGTTCTATTGACGTGCTGACCGCCAGCACCACTGGCGCGATACACGTCAATACGCAAGTCGGCGGGATTAATGTCAATTTCGACATCGTCGTCAATTTCCGGCGAGACAAATACCGAAGCAAAGGAAGTATGCCGGCGATTACCGGAATCGAACGGCGACTTTCGCACCAAACGATGTACACCGGTTTCGGTACGCAACCAGCCAAAGGCATACGGGCCTTCGAATTTGATGGTAGCGCTTTTGATGCCAGCCACGTCGCCCGGCGACTCCTCGATTAACTCGGTTTTAAAGCCTTTCGCTTCGCCCCAACGCAAATACATGCGTTCGATCATGGATGCCCAATCCTGCGCCTCCGTGCCACCGGAACCGGCCTGAATATCCAAAAACGCATTATTCGGGTCCATTTCCCCAGCGAACATGCGTTGAAATTCCAACGCCGCGACTTTCTTTTCGTACTCTTCAAGATCAGCAGCTACGGTATCAACGGTGTCCTCGTCGTTTTCTTCCACCGCCATCAACAGCAATTCTTCAGCGTCAGACAGGCCTTGTTCCAGTTCCAGGATAGTGTTGACGATGCCTTCCAGCATCGCCCGTTCCTTGCCCATGGCTTGCGCTTGTTCCGGTTTATTCCAGATCGCCGGATCTTCCAGCTCGCGCAGCACTTCCACCAAACGCTCACTTTTTGTATCGAAATCCAAATAGCTTTTCAGCCCTGCGCTACGCTCGCGCAGGTCGGCTATCTTGTATTTAATGGGATTAATTTCTTGCATGAACTCTCAAAACCGAAACGGATACCCCAACGGGGCAGCATACGCCGGGCAACCCCGGCGATTGAAAGCGTGGAATTATAAACGATTAAGCGACAGGCTTGGGCTGATGGTTTTTCATAGCCCAAACGATACAGCCAATGCCGGCCAGCACGAACGGCACACTGAGTAGCTGGCCGGTGGTGAACATCACCCCGGTATCGTACATGGCTTGCTCGGTTTTAAAGTATTCCAGGACAAACCGCACGCTGAACAGCATGCTGATGAAACAGCCAAACACAAAACCGGGCTTATCTGCGTGTTTTTTATAAATCGCCAACGAAATCCCATAAATCAGCAGATAACACGTCGCTTCATAAAGCTGTACCGGATGACGCGGTAACGGATCAATCCGCGCAAACACCACGGCCCAGGGTTGCTCTGACGGAATCCCTAAAATCTCGGAATTGAAGAAATTGCCGAGGCGAATCAGCGCGCCAGCCAAGGCTGTGGGAATACTGACACGATCCAACAACCAGAAATACCCGTCGCCATATTTACGCCGATATAAATACAAAGCCAGAATGATACCCAGCGTCGCGCCGTGGCTGGCCAACCCACCTTCCCAGACTGCCAGAATTTTTAATGGATGCGACAAATAATAAGCAGGATCGTAGAGCATGGTATGACCCAGGCGCGCACCGACGATGGTGGCGATCACCATGTACCAAAGCAGCGTGTCCAGCTCTTCGATGTTTTTGCCCTCGCGTTGATAAATCCATTGCATGGTCAAAAAACTGCCGACAAAGCCCGATGCGAACATCAAGCCGTACCAACGGATTTTCAAGAAGCCGAAGTCGACGAGAATAGGGTCTATATTCCAGATGAAGTGTTCCATGATGATGCGGGAGTTGTTACGGTTGAATCGCGAAAGAGCGGGAATTCTAACGCCGACTGGCTTTTTTCGCCGTTTATCTTTTGCCTGGCGCCGTTTTAGTTCGGATTCTCGACTTGTATCCGGCCGTCAACTATCCGTACCGCAAAAGTAGCCACATCTTCGTAAGCCGGCGCACATTTTACCGCGCCGGTTTTCACACAAAACCGGGCGCCGTGGCGCGGGCAAACAATTTCGTCGCCATCCAGCTCGCCACTGGCGATTTCAGCGCCATCATGGGTGCACACATCTTCGATCGCATAACATTGATCGTCGATTTTGAAAATCGCCACATCGGTACCGTCGACATCGACCACCACATGTTCGCCGTTTGCCAGTGCCGATTCTGCTACCACATCAATCCAATCGGTCATTCTTACCTCGTTCGGGTTTAAGTTTCGTCTGGAAATTCATTTCAGATAAACATCGTATCTGAGCAATTTGCCCTGATAGCTTTCGCTGGGCTTGCCGCCCAGCGGCTCCGCATAGTCGGGACTTTTAACGACCACCCGCTTGCCGGCAGCCTGCCAGGCCGCCACGAACAAATCGGCCCTATCCAGGTCATCACCCAATATGTCGCGCAGTATCGCCATGGATTTGCGCGTCGCCGCGGTTTGCTTGCGCTTGGCGGGAAACATCGGGTCCAGATAAATACAATCCGGCTTTTCCGATAAACCGCCCAGTAATTCGATGGCGTTTCCGACCAGTAATTCGGGCGTTTGCAACTTCCGGTTCAGCACCCAATCCTTCTGCGCCAGACGCTGAAAACCGTCGGCAATCAATTCGGCCATCACCGGCGAGCGCTCGATGCAGTTCACTTGATAACCCATGCGAAACAGCGCCAAGCTGTCCTGCGCCCAACCGGTAGTGGCATCGACAACGGTTTTGGTTTTCTTGCCGATGGCCTGCGCCAACAAGTCTTTTTT
>Ga0160182_141104_pt1 | contig 35898 bp, 33 predicted proteins | sample met14sa_FD_108561 | JGI IMG/M metagenome (GOLD analysis project Ga0160182, IMG submission 108561) | Synthetic bacterial communities of pure cultures from sediment of Lake Washington, USA, under high oxygen condition - MT... | ecosystem: Engineered > Modeled > Simulated communities (microbial... >... | reverse complement strand
TCCTGAAAAACCGCGAACTGATGGGCGCCACTAATCCTAAAGAAGCGGCGGCCGGCACTATTCGCGCCGACTTCGCAGTCAGCATCGACGAAAACGCTGTACACGGTTCCGATGCACCAGAATCTGCCGCGAGAGAAATCGCTTACTTCTTCTCTGCTAATGAACTCTGCGACCGTATCCGCTAAGCCAGCATTGATTAATCTGCTGGATTTCGACAGAAAAGGCTTGCAAGCCTTTTTTGTCGAGCTCGGCGAAAAACCGTTTCGCGCCACCCAGGTGCTGAAATGGATTTATCAGGAAGGCATCTCGGATTTTGACGAGATGACCAACCTGAGCAAATCGCTACGCAATCATTAAAAGAACACTGCCAAATCAAAGTCCCGGAAATCGTCGCCGAACAATTGGCGTCCGACGGCACTTGCAAGTGGGCGGTGCAGATGCACTGCGGCAATCGGGTGGAGACCGTTTACATCCCGGAAGAACGCCGCGCCACGCTATGCGTGTCCTCGCAAGTCGGCTGCGCCCTGGCCTGCACCTTTTGCTCGACCGCCAAACAAGGTTTCAACCGCAACCTGTCCACCGCCGAAATCATCGGCCAGCTATATCTGGCTCAACAACGGCTGGGACCGGAACGTCGCATCACCAACGTGGTGATGATGGGCATGGGCGAGCCGCTATTGAATTTCGACAATGTCGTGGCAGCCATGAATTTAATGATGGATGATTTTTGTTACGGCCTATCCAAACGCCGCGTCACCATCAGCACCTCGGGGATTGTCCCGGCAATGAAGCGCCTGAACGAGGTCTGCGACGTCAGCGTGGCGGTCTCGCTGCACGCCCCCAACGACGCCTTGCGCGACCAAATCGTACCGATCAACGTCAAATATCCGCTGAAGGAATTGATGGAAGCCTGCCGCGAATACGCCAAGACCGGCCCGCGCAAGCATATTACGTTTGAATACGTGATGCTGGACGGCATCAACGACAGCCCTGAAGACGCGCGCACCTTAGTCAAACTGTTAAAAACCGTGCCGTCCAAGCTGAATTTGATTCCGTTCAATCCGTTTCCGCAATCGCATTACCGTTGCTCCAGTAACGCCGCCATCCTGAAATTTCGGGATATTCTGCATAATGCCGGCATCGTCACTACCGTTCGCAAGACCCGCGGCGACGACATCGATGCAGCCTGCGGGCAATTGGTCGGTCAAGTACAAGATAAAAGCCGCAGACATTTAAAACTGCAAGCACAAGGGCTCTCGCATGGCCAATAGGCAAGCCGCTCGCGGATTAGTGCTGATGAGCCTATTGCTAGGCGCTTGCGGCCTGCTGCCGGACACCCGCGAGACGATGAGCAATGCCGAAAAAGCCAAGCTCAATCTACAAATGGGCGCGCGTTATCTGGACATGGGCATGCTCGACGTCGCCAAGGAAAAGCTGGAAACTGCGGTGCGGCTGGATTCCAGCAACCCGGAAACTCATAACGCCTTGGCGGTCTTCTACGAGCGCATCAAACAAACCGAAGCAGCCAGCGACAGCTATCAAACTGCGCTAAATAAAGACTCGGATAACTTCAGCATCAAGAATAACTATGGCCGCTTCTTGTGCGAGCAAGGCAAATTCGATAAAGGCATAGCCTTGCTGCAAGATTCGATGGCATCGCCAATGAACAACCGGCCCTGGTTTGCATTAACCAATCTGGGCGTTTGTTACGTTAAGCAGAACGACATGCAGCGCGCCGAAGAGTATTTTCGCCAAGCCTTGCAATCTCAGCCCGATTACTCGCCGGCCTTGCAGGAGATGCAACGCATCAGTTATCAGAATGGCCAATTCATGTCGGCCAGGGCGTTTCTGGAGCGCTACCTGGGCGTTGCTAAACATACCCCGGAAACGCTGTGGATCGCGTTTCAAACCGAACGGGCGCTGGGTAACAGCAAAATATCCGAAGAATACCGCGAGCAATTGATTAGCTCTTTTCCGGCTTCCAAAGAAGCACAACAAGTCAAAACCGCGATCAGCAAATAATCCGGCAACAAACAAGATCATGGCAAAACAACAACAGGCTATCCAAGCCATCCGCGGCATGCACGACATCCTTCCTGAACAATCGCCTCTATGGCAATGGCTGGAAAGCCAGGCCAAACAGGTATTGAGCGCCTACGGCTATCATGAAATCAGATTGCCTATCGTCGAAAAGACCGAACTGTTCAAGCGTTCGATCGGTGAAGTCACTGACATCGTCGAAAAAGAAATGTATACCTTCGACGACCGCAACGGCGATTCGTTAACCCTCCGCCCCGAAGGCACCGCCGGCTGTTTGCGCGCCTGCCTGGAGCACGGTTTATTGCACAATCAAAGCCACCGTTTGTGGTATTACGGCCCCATGTTCCGCCACGAACGCCCACAGAAAGGCCGTTACCGGCAGTTCTACCAACTGGGTGTGGAAACCTACGGCATGCCCGGCCCGGACATCGACGCGGAAATCATCGCGCTGACCGACCGGCTCTGGAAGCAACTGGGCATCCGCGATAAAGTCGAGCTGCAAATCAATTCCCTGGGTACCAGCGAAGAACGTCTGGCTTATCGCGGCAAACTGGTCGAATATTTCCAACAACATCTGGCAGTTTTAGACGAAGACAGCTTGCGCCGCCTGGAAACCAATCCGCTACGCATCCTGGATAGTAAAAATCCGGATATGCAGGCTATGTTGCAACAGGCCCCGGTACTACTTGAGCATCTTGGAGAAGAAAGTCTGGCACATTTCAATAGCCTGAAAGCCACGCTGGACGATCTGGGTATTACCTACCAATTGAATACTCGCTTGGTGCGCGGCCTGGATTATTACGGCAAAACCGTATTCGAATGGGTCACCGAGCACTTAGGCTCGCAAGGCACCATCTGCGCTGGCGGCCGCTACGACGGCTTGATCGAGCAACTGGGCGGCAAAGCCAATCACGCCATCGGCTTTGCGATGGGCATGGAGCGCATTCTGGCCTTGCTTGAATTACTGGATAATGTCCCAGTCGCAGCTAGCACCGATGTTTACATGATTCGCGTCGGCACCAACGCCGAAGCAGCCGGCATGCGCTTGGCCGAACGCATCCGCGATGCGCTTCCGGGCTTGAAATTGCAAGTCAATTGCGGCGGCGGCAGCTTCAAGAGCCAGTTTAAAAAAGCCGATAAGTCCGGTGCCGAGTACGCCATCATCATCGGCGACGACGAAGCCCAACGCGGCGAAGTGGCTTTAAAACCCTTGCGCATCGACGCCGAACAAAGCACGTACAATCACGACCAACTCCTGCAAACCCTGCAAGACTGGCACCGCCGATAATCCCTTATAACCTGATAATAGAAGAGAACTACCGTGGCAATTTACGATACCGAAGAAGAACAGCTGGAACAGTTGAAAAAGTGGTGGGAAGCCAATCAGACTTCATTGATCGCCGGTGTTGTCACCGCAATAGTATTGGTGAGCGGCTGGAATCTCTGGCAAAACCACCAACTGGAAAAACGCGCCCAAGCCTCGCAAATGTACCAACAATTGTTGGATAGCGCGGCCAAGGACAACAGCGAATCCACCGAAAAACTGGCGGAACGCTTGCCTATCGAATTTCCGGGCACCGCTTACGCCCACTATGCCGGCCTGCAATTGGCCAAAAGCAAAGTGCAAAAAGGCGATCTGGAAGGCGCTAAAGCGATTCTGGAAAAGTCCATCAAGGAAGCCGACAGCGATGAGTTGAGACATGTTGCCCGTCTACGCCTGATTCAACTGATGCTGGCTACCGGCCAATACGAACAAGGTTTGCAACTGATCGCTGCGGTCGATCCGGCCAAATCCGAAGGCTTTTCTGCCAGTTACGACGAATTGCAGGGCGACCTGTACGTGGCGCTGGACCGCTTGGACGAAGCCCGTAGCGCGTACCAAAGCGCAATCAGAACCGGTCAAGCCACCCCGCTGACGCAGTTCAAGCTGGACGACGTCGCAACGCCTGGCAACGCTGCCACGGCGGCTGCCAATTAAGCCCACGCCAACGGATACACGCTTTAGCATGTTAATCAGGAACATCAGATACCGCTCACTTCTCCCGCTGCTTGCCTGCCTGCCGATGCTAGCCGGCTGCGCGGGCTTGGATGCCGGACGCGACTTTATCTCGGGCTTAACGGAATATATCACCGGCGACGACGACAACGCCGATCCGCCGGCCGCCTTGCAGGAATATACCCCGGAAGTGCAAGTCGAGGTGCTGTGGAAGGAATCAATCGGTAATGGCGCGGATGAAAAATATCTGAAACTGATACCGGCAGTCGCCGAAGGCACTGTATACGTCGGCGACAACAAAGGCCATTTGCAGGCGCGTGGCGCCGGCAACGGTAGTCTGAGCTGGGAAAACAACACCGATTACAGCTTCTCAGCCGGCCCCGGTCTGGGGGTGCATACCGTGGTAATGGGTACCAGCACCGGCGAAGTCATAGGTTTTGACAAAGCCAACGGCGAACAGCGCTGGAAAATCGATGTACCCAGCGAAGTATTGGCGGCTCCGGTGGTGAGTCACGGTATTGTCATCGTCCGGACCACCGACGGCAAAATCATCGGCCTCAAAGAAGATAATGGCGCGCAACTCTGGACCTTCGAACACAGCGTACCGGCCCTGAGCATCCGCGGCACCGGCGCGCCCATCATTGTCGACGACAACGTGATCGCCGGCTCGGCTAATGGCAAGCTGGAAGCCCTGCAATTGAAAGACGGCAAATCCATCTGGGAAGCCACTATCGCGATACCCAGCGGTCGGTCCGAAGTCGAACGCTTGGTCGATCTCGATGTCGATCCGGTCGCGGCACGCGGCGCCATTTATATTGCCGGCTTCACCGGCGGCGCGTCTTCGGTCTCCGAAGTGGACGGCGATGTGCTGTGGCGCAACGAAGCGGTGTCTTCCTACACCGGCCTGAGCCTGGATTACCGTTACCTTTATGTCAGCGATACCCAAAGCCATGTCTGGCAGCTCGATCAACGCAGCGGCGCCTCACTGTGGAAACAAAAAGACTTACACAACCGCCAATTGACGGCAGCGGTGGTTTATCAAAATTATGTCGTAGTCGGCGATTTCGAAGGTTATGTACATTGGCTGTCCAATAGCGACGGCCGCCAATTGGGCCGGATTCAGGTCAGTAAAGCGGCAATAGAAGCCAAGCCGGTAGTCGTGGACGATACGGTTTTCATTTACGCCAAAGACGGCACCCTGGCCGCTTTGAGAGCAAAATAAATTCATGTTACCTGTTATCGCCCTAGTGGGCCGCCCCAATGTGGGCAAATCTACGCTATTTAATTACTTGACGCGCAGTCGCGAAGCATTAGTTGCCGATTATCCCGGCCTGACCCGCGACCGCCAGTACGGTCGGGTCAAACGCGGCGAGCGCGACTGTCTGGTAGTCGATACCGGCGGTATCACTGACGAACAGGAAGGCATAGACGTCTTCGCCAAAAAGCAGGTGGAAATTGCGCTGCAGGAAGCCGACGTGGTGTTCTTCCTGGTCGACGCCCGCGACGGTTTGAACGCCACCGACGAAGCGATTGCCGATATGCTGCGCAAGCTGGGCAAACCGGTGGTGCTGGTGGTGAATAAAGTCGACGGCATCGACAGCAATACCGTGACCAACGATTTTTATGCTCTGGCGCTGGGCGAACCCATCGGGATTGCCGCTACCCACGGTCGCAATGTCCACGACTTACTGGATCGTATTGACGAGTTATTGCCGGTAGTCGAGGACGAATTCGAAGAGCAGGATCCGGGTATCGCCATTGCCATCGTCGGCCGTCCTAACGTCGGCAAATCGACTTTAGTGAATCGGCTGCTCGGCGAAGAGCGTGTAGTGGTGTTCGACGAAGCCGGCACGACCCGCGACAGTATCTATATTCCGTTCGAACGCAACGGCCAGAAATTTACCTTAATCGATACCGCCGGCATGCGCCGCCGCTCCCGGGTATCGCTGACCGTGGAAAAATTCAGCATCATCAAATCGCTACAAGCCATCGAGAAAGCCCATGTGGTGATTTATTTGATCGACGCCCGCGAAGGCGTCACCGATCAGGATGCGCACATTTTGGGCTTGGTGTTGGAAGCCGGCCGGGCTTTGATTATTGGTTTGAACAAATGGGACGGCCTGAACGCCGAACACCGCGATTTCGTGAAAAAGCAAATCGAGATCAAATTGTCGTTTTTGGATTTTGCCGAAAAGCATCCGATCTCAGCGCTGCACGGCAGCGGCGTCGGCAAGTTGTTCGACGTGGTGCATACCCTGTACGACTCGGCTATGACCGACATGTCAACGCCCTTGCTGACCCGGATTTTGACCGACGCGCTGGCCGCGCATCAGCCGCCGCTGGTCGGTGGTCGCCGCATCAAATTGAAGTACGCACATCAGGGCGGCCGAAATCCACCGGTTGTCGTGATCCACGGCACCCAGACCGATGCCCTGCCCGGTGCATACAAACGCTATTTGATGAATTATTTCCGCGATCAGTTGCGGCTGACAGGCACGCCGATACGCTTGGTATTCAAATCGCCGGAGAACCCGTTTCAGGGTCAGAAAAACCCGCTAAGCGACCGCCAGATGAAAAAACGCAAGCGCCTGATCGATTTCAGCAAACGCAAAAAATAAAAACACCCAGGGAGCAACACATGGCAACCATCACTTTCCAAGGCAAACCGATCAACACCATCGGCGATTTACCGACGATAGGTACGCAAGCGCCGGATTTCCAATTAACCAATCGTAAAATGCAGGACGTGGGTTTGGCTGAATTTGCCGGCAAACGTAAAGTGTTGAACATAGTCCCCAGCCTGGATACGCCGACCTGCGCTACCTCGACCCGCAAATTCAACGAAAAAGCCGCGCATTTGCATAATACCGTGGTGTTGGTGGTATCGGCTGACCTACCCTTCGCGCAAGTGCGGTTTTGCGAAGTCGAAGGCATCAAACACGTCGTGCCGCTCTCGACCTTCCGTTCCAGCTTCGCCCACGATTACGGCGTCGAGCTGTTGGACAGCATCCTGGCAGGCTTGACCGCCCGCGCTATCGTCATCATCGACGAAAACGACAAAGTGGTCTACACCCAGTTGGTTAGTGAAATTGCCGACGAGCCTGACTACGTCAGTGCCTTGGCCGCCCTGCATTAACCGTATCCATAGCGCCGAGTTCTGATATTCAACTCGGCGCGAAGCAACAAGCTAAAGTCTAAGATTTTTCTAAATCTCCGGAATCATGAAGCCGTCGCTTGGCGTTCAGCCTGATCGTACATCGCGCCAAATAGCTGAATAACGACATAAATCATGGTTCTGGCAGTACGAACCGCATCAGGATCCGCCGGGCTGTCGGCAACATAGGCGCTGATGGCATCATCCATGAATTTAACCAAGCCGGCTTGCGAATCGCTCTCGGTCAGGCGCTCGGTAAATCGATTCTGAAATTTGTCGCGAAACTTCGTATCCATCTTGTTGCCAGGCATGAATGCCTGCAACTCCGCATCGAGTAAGGCGGCCGTATTCTGTAACCATTCCATGTTCAATACCCTTTGGTCCGGCAAATCGCCGAAGGCATGCCCGAATACACAAATCACATCGAAACAAAGATCCATGAACAGATTTGCCAAATCTTTATCCTTGTCGGCAATCAAAGCCGAAAACACGCCAAAAATCGTTTGCGCCAACGCGCTCTGCTCGGTTTGGAATTGCTGAAGTATGCTGCGGCCGGCATTTTCATCCTGGCTTTTGGCGTATTGCAGGGCCTGATACAGCTCTCGGTCGGTTAATTCACGCATCGTCGGTTCTAACTAAGTTCGATAAATATCCAGGCGATATATTATCAAGCCCATGCCTGATAAAGGATATTTATAGTATATGGCCCATTGAACCGGCCTTTAAATATCCTCGCCTTCCATGGTGAAAATCAGGCATTTTCAGAAATTTTCTTCAGTTAACCAGGGTATGGCCGCGTTGACGCATGCAGGTTTTAAATGCCCGTTTAAAGCTTTCGTTCGCTTTATAGCCTTCCCACAACCCCGCGGGGATAGCCAATATTGCACCACCGGCTGCGCCGGTGGCGGCGCTGCCGGCTATCGCACCGACTGCCGCGCCGCCCGCGGCACCGGTAACCGCGCCGACACCGGCGCCCATGCCGATTTCCTTGGTAATATCCGAAGCTTGTTCCGCTAGCGACTTACACTCCACCATATCGCGTTGCGTGGTTTGCGGCTGTTGGTCCAAGCGCGGATCGATGATCGGATGCCAGCCACTCATGGATGCGCAGCCGCTGGTTAATGTGGCAAGTAGCAACATACTGCCGAAATATTTTTGTGTCATTTTTCCTCCAAAAGGCATGTTTAAATTGTTAGCTAAAATCTCATCATTGCTGTTTGAAATATTGAGTGACTGGTGCTGCGGAGGATTGCTCCGGCACGCATTAGAGTGGATAAAGTTGCGAGATATTGCTGCCTATGGGTATGTACCATTCCTTAAAATCTATCGGCAGCTCGAGTAGGGGCGCGGTGATGCAGTGTTTTAAAAGACCGTCAATGGCAACATAGATGCCGCCGCCGATGTGTTTTTCGCCAAGCTGTTGATTTATAGCAGTATTCGAGTCGCGCATATTCACTCCGTCAGTTGTTCACTTGCGAAAAATTCTAAGTTTGGCGACTTAAAATCTACTTAAGCTTTGATTAGAATCCGGTTAAAACGCCGCCGGCTGCTCAGCACACACGAATCGGCGTCATGTTCGGACAGGCTTTGCAAAACCCGCTTAAACAGGCAGTATGTTCCAATGAAAACCCTCACCCAACTCCATGCAGATATCGACACGCGGGTAAAAATCATCCGCGACAACCAACCCGATTGGCTATGCCGCCAGGGTTGCGACGGCTGTTGCCGCAGGCTTGCCGCAGTACCCAAGATCACCGCGAATGAATGGCATTGTCTGCAACAAGGCCTGATGGCCTTACCGCCGGAGCAATTTCGGAAAATCGGTGGGGAGATAGCCGCTCTGGCCGGCCAAATAGCGCGCCCGGTCATCTGCCCGCTGCTGGACAAAGCCAATGGCGCTTGCCTGGTCTATGCACACCGCCCTATCGCTTGCCGAACTTACGGTTTTTATGTTCAGCGCGATCAGGGGCTGTACTGTAAAGACATCGAAGCGCGCGTAAGTGATGGCGCGCTGAGCGAAGTGGTGTGGGGCAACCATGACGGCATTGATCATCGGTTACTTGCGCTAGGCGAGTCGCGCGAATTGCCGGAGTGGTTTGCGGATTGGCAGCGGGATGCTGATTGAATCGAGGCTATAGCCCCGACACGCAGAGGTTTGTTTTTGATAATAAAAAGACCTAACACGCCGCTCAAAGAGTAGCAGTCGCCAGTCCGCAGAGCGGAGGCTCCGCGACTCATACCGCTCAACGAACCGAGCCGACTCAGTAAGCCCTATAGCGCGCCTGGGATTGCCCGGAACAGACGCGCCTCCGCCATCATTCAGCAGCCGGCGAATGATGGCTATCGTGATCAGGTATGCCTGGATTGCCGTGGTCCTCGGCTTGGGCATCGAACCATTCATGCAGGGCCTGAACGAATTGGGGGTATTCGGTAGAAAAATGAATCTGTCCGCCGTTATCCAAAGCTTGATATTGAACTTTAATATCATCGACTTTTGCCTTTTTTAACTGCGCCAGCCCCGGCATTTCCGCACCATGCAAACGTTCCGTCGCCGCATAATTGCCCGCCTGGTATTGTTCCGCCCTTTTTTGCAAATGCCCCTGAATTAATTTGATTTGCGAGGCATTGTCCGCGGATTTGATCACCACATGCTGGACACCGCCGTGCACCGTTTTGGTAAAGGTTTGTACCGTCCCCTGCACCGCGTACGGCACTATTGTCTGTAACTGTTCTTGATTGATGGGTTTGGCAGGCGCATGCTCAATAGCTTGCACGACGATCAGGCATTGTAAAATACCCAGTGTTATCAATAGGTAGTGTTTCATGGCGATACTCCGAGTAGATTGACATTCATCCTGAACACTGAATTTTTTATCCGGTCGATTAATACCGTTCGGACCCGTTGGAGAAGATCCCTAATTGGCCCAGATAAACATAGCGGGAGCGGGATGCCGGTAATCAATAGAGCCGGATTTGCCACTCAGTGATTCGCTGGCTCCGTTCTTCATACACAAAATGCGTTTTAGCAAAATCCTCAAGCTTTCCATTGCAGGAATTGATCGAGGCGCTCGACGTTATCAGGTAAAAACACATGTACCTGGTTCCGGCCTTTTTCCTTGGCTCTGTAGCAAGCGCTATCGGCGTTACTTAAAAACTCCCCGACATCCCGAACGGTACACGTCACCGCAGCCACTCCAATGCTGGCGCTCACGGTAAATTCAGCATCACCCCAGTTAAATTTGAAATTGCGCAGGCTATTGCATAGTTCATGGGCGATATTGCGCGCTTGATCAAGTGTGGTGTGTTCCAGCAACAACGCAAACTCGTCGCCGCCCAATCGGGCCAGCGTGTCGCGTTGCCGCAGTTTGGAGGACAAAACGGTACTGATTCTGCGCAGTAATTCATCCCCTGCCGCTTGTCCACAGGTATCGTTGACCTGCTTAAAATGATCCAGATCGAGATAACAAAGCGCATGGTGAAAATAGCCGGGGCGGGCGCTAGCCAATACCCTTGCCACCCGTTGTTCAAAAGCTGTCCGATTAACCAGCCCGGTCAAGGGGTCGTGGCTGGCCTGATAGGCCAAACTCTGCCGTTTGGTTTGAGATGCCGACATATCCCAAAACACCAGCACCAAGCTATCGACAAATCCATCCAACGCGACCGGATAAAACGAATATTCGACCGGAAATGACCGGCCATCCTTGCGTTTAAAATTAGCGGTACTCCGCTGAGCGATGATGTCGCGGGCCATATCAGGCAACTTGAGCGCTTCCAGCGCTAAGATCAAATCCCCGGCTATCATGGCAACGATGTCCTGTCCCAGCACGTCTATCTCGGCGTAACCCAAAACCTGCAACGCGGCCCGGTTAACGAAGCTGCAACGGCCATCCACATCAAGACCGACAATTCCTTCGCCGGCCGAATCCAGCAGTAAGCGAAAGCGCCTCTCGCTGTTGCGCGCCTCGGTATTGGCGTGTTTGAGCTTCACCAAAGTGGTGTCAAGACTGGCATTGGCAGACTTGAGGATGGCGCATTGTTTTTCCAGTTGTTCCGTACGCCTAAACACCAACTCCTCCAAACGTTGCCGGTAATAGCTCAGCTCCTGTTCGGTTTCTTTGTCTTTGGTAATATCAATCAAGACACCTTGCAAAAACAAACTTTCGCCGGCTTCATTCCGCACTACATTGGCTTCGTCGAGAAACCAGCGATGGCTTCCATCCTGTTTACGTAATCGGTATTCGCACCGCAGCGGCGCATGATGTTTATAAGTATAGGCATAGGCCTCTACCGCCACTGCCAGATCGTCCGGGTGCACCCGCTTCAGTATGCCTTGCGGGTCATCAAGCCAATCTTGCTCGGGCAAGCCCAATTGAGCAATTTGCGGACTGACATATAACAGCTTTACCGGCGTTTCCAACGATGTGACATAAGTGATCACCGGCATTTGTTCCACCAAGGCCCGGTACTTAGCTTCCGCCTCACGCAATTGCGCCAGGGTTTCGGTTTTCTCCGCCAGCAGGTGCTGTCCCTGCAACTCTCGGCTGACTTCAGTGGGCGATGCGGCGTCCGCGTTGCTGGCGCAGTTGTTAGATTGGACCGTGACAAAGGCCGCATCATCGGATTCTATCGGCATCAGGATGGAGACATTAGCCTGTTTGACCGTTTCCACTTGATTGGCGATGTAGCCGGCATCTAGCATATCCGGTGATTGCCAATTCCCGCGCACTTGTTCGGGCTGGCGGTCTTCGGCGAGTTTAAGACCGTGATGACTGGGTTCTCCCTCGCAAAACGCCGCATCATGATCCCGAAACGCCGCCAGAGAGTGTTTGTTCGCCATCCGGCTGGCTGGATCGTGGTCTATAACAAGTGAGCAGCTATGGGCTTTGGCTGATGCAGTGTTCATAAAATCGCCCCCTATCGGTGACTGGGTTTCAATAGCCGGACTGACCAGATAAAACCACGGGGCGATATTTCAGCGCCGGTAGACTTGATCAGCCAAATGCGTAGCGTCTCCTGAGATCTTTGGCATGTCCATAAGTGGTAATGGCGGTAATAGGTTTGGACAGCGGCGACGGATTGGCACTGACAGCAAGCAGCCGAGCAAACTCGTTTTTGATGATCGGATAACACTCGCAACTTTGCGCTTCCAGGCCGGCGCGCTCCAGCACGCTGATTTGACCACGGCAATACCGAATTACCCCGGCTTGCTGTAATTTCCCGGCAACCTCGGTGATGCCTTCGCGGCGCACGCCCAACAGACTGGCGATGGATTGCTGCGTTATTGCTATCTCGCTCCCGCTCTGCCGGTCCAGGATCATCAACAGCCAACGCGAGAATTGTTGTTCAATGGAATGATGCCGCTTGCAAGCCGCTATTTGCGTCATATGCGTCAGTAGTGCCTGGGTATAGCGGAGTAACACACCTTGCAGCCCACTGTGCTGTCCGCCTATCCGCCCAATTTCCTCATCAACCAGACTCCTGCGCAAACGATAGGCGTAGCCCGGCATCACTACCAAGGCTTGATACGGTATGGATTCACCGCCCATGAACAGCGATATACCCAGCATGCCTTCGTTGCCAATCAAAGCCAGTTCGCGGGAGGCTCCATTCTCAGTAAAGTAAAGCTCCGCTATCACGCCGGTGACGGGGAAGTAGACATAACGCAAAGACTCATCCGGTTCACAAAGCGCGTCGCCACACTCCATTTCAACCCGTTCCAGTAAACTTGAAACACGGGCATACTCGGGTTCAGGCAGCATAGCGAGAAGCTGGTTTTGTCTTGGATGGTCCAATTCACTCATCAGTTATTTCCGGATTGTTTGGCGAGGGGTGCATCAAGTATTCATATTGCTGAAACGGTAAAGCCATACCAATATAGCGCGTTTTATCACAGCCGCTATCCGCTAAAAATACGTACTGCTACTTAGATTGAAGATAAGATTGACAGAGCTAATTTTTCGCCAGCATACTTCCGCGCGAACTGGGGTAAGAAGCCAACTCTAGGCATAGCTTTTCACAAACTAAGGCCGGCTATTTCGGCTTATGCCCGGGTAAGACCCGGTTGCCAACTCCCGCTGTTGCCGAAACAGGGCTTCTCGGCTAGCCACATCCGTATAACAGGGCTTGTGTTACAACCATCGAAAGAATGCCTGAAGCGGTCTAAATTCTGTCCAAAATAGAAGATGTCTCATGACTGACGAGCGCTGTAAGTCTGCACACCCTGACAATACTGTTCGACAAAAAGCTCAGAACAGACACCCAAACTCAAGCAAAACCAACTGTTCCCTGGATGCTCCGGAGAAAATTTTGCATGAGCTGCAAGTACGACTGCTTGAATTAGAAACCCAAAATCAATCGCTGATTCAGGCGCGAGACCGCTTCCAGCATCTTTACGATTTCGCCCCGCACGCCTGCCTCACACTCAGCCCGGACCAGCGAATATCTACCATCAACTTTGCGGCCGCCGCCTTATTGGGTGGTGAGCGTCAACACTTAATTGGCCGTCATTTTTCAAGCTTGATTGCCGATCAAAGCCGCGACTTTTGGCAACGGCATTTATCGCAGATTCAGCAACGTAGCGAAATTCAGCCTTGCGAATTGCCAATGCTGCGTGACGATAACGCTGCATTTCCTGCCAGACTCGACTGCCTGATGCTCACCGGTCTCGCCGACCAGCCGGAACTGCACATTACCCTCACCGACCTCACTCGACAAACACAAACAGAATCATCTGTGCAGGAGCAAAGCCCGGCGCTGTGCGCGGCACTTATACAAGCCGCGCGGGATGCCATTGTCTGCATCGACGCAAAACACCGTGTCGTATTATGCAATCCCGCAGCCGGCAAGCTGTTCGGCTGCCGCGCGGATCAAGCCATTGGCAACGTGATCGAACACTTTATTCCGGCTGGTTTTCCGGCCATTTATTCAGCGCCAAAGCCAGAAGGCGATAGCGATCATCAGTCTAAAGAACTTCGCACAGTGACCGGTTTGCGCGCTAACGGCGAAGAATTTCTAATGGAAGCCATCATTTCCGAGATAGACACTAACCAGCAAACCTTGTATTCCCTTGTCCTGCGCGATGCAGACGGACGCAGCCCACTACCAGCCGAACATCATTTACAGGATCAGCTGTCCAAAGTGGCGGCTTCCGTACCCGGCGTTATTTGTTCTTTTCGTTTGGCTGCGGATGGCTCAGCCAGCATGCCTTATGCCAGTCAGGCGCTTGAATCTTTGTACGGACTGCCTCCCGAAGCAGTGGCCGAGGACTTTAGTCCGGTATTTGCCAGGGTGCATCCCGACGACATCAAACTGATCAACGAAACCATCAGCGAATCGGCGCGCAGCCTGACGCCTTGGCGCGACACCTTTCGCTACCAACACCCTAGTAAAGGCGAAATCTGGATAGAAGGTCATTCCATGCCGATGCGGGAACAGGGCGGCAGCATTTTGTGGCATGGCTATCTCCAAGATATTACCGCGCGAAAACAGGCTGAATCGGTCTATCGCGACCAGGATAGGGAACTGCAACTGATCATGGATGCCACGCCGGCGCTGATCGCCTATTTGGATGTCGATTTTCGCTATGTACGGGTCAATGCGACATATGAACACTGGTTCGGCATCTCTCCGGAACAGGTTATCGGCCGCACCGTGCCGGAAATTCTGGGTGGCGCGGCCTGGGACATAGTCCGCCCGTATCTGGAGCGGGCTTTGGCGGGCGAGCCGGTTAGTTTTGACCAGCAAATTCCTTATGGCAACGGCAAACCCCGCTGGGTGCATGCGACCTATATTCCCAATGCCGATGAAGTCGGCAGGTTGAAAGGTATTGTGGTGCATGTGATCGACATCGAAGAGCGCAAACTGTCCGAGCAGAAAATTGCCCTATTGAACCAACGCTTGGAACGCCGTCTGGAGGAAATGCAGGTTATTTACAACACGGTACCCATTGGACTCGCCATCGCCAATGACAATAGCGGACAACATATCCGCGGAAATCGGGCGAATGAGCAGATGCTGGGCGTGCCCCCCACCTCGGAACTTTCACTATCGAGCCCAACCCCGCCGGCCATCACAGTATTGCAAAACGGCTATCCGCTGGCCGCTGAAGATCTGCCGATTCAGCGTGCTTGCCGGGGAGAAGTGGTGAGCGACGAGACGCTGGATATAGTCCGCCCGGACGGCAAAGTGATTACCGTGGTGTCCAATGCATCGCCCTTGCTGGACAATAAAGGGCAGCCGCGCGGGGCCGTTGGCGCATTTTTGGACATTACTCCGCTGAAAGTCGCTGATGACGCCCTGCGCCGTAACGAGGCTTTCGTACGCTGCGTTCTGAATTCGCTGCCCGCACATGTGGCAGTACTGGATAATAGCGGCTTGGTGACGACGGTCAACGCGCCCTGGGATTGCTTTGCTATCGAGAACGGCGGTTCGTCCAGTCAATTGTCGGAGGGCGCCAACTACCTTGAAGTTTGCCGCCGCTCGTCGGCGGCAGGCGACCGGGACGCACAGAAGGCTTTGACCGGCCTTGAAAGCCTGATAGCGGGCCATCAACAGGAATTTATGATGGAATATCCCTGTCGAACCGCGCTGGGTGAGCTTTGGTTTATGATGCATGCCAAACGCATTACCCAAGGTTTCCAGGGCATGATTATTACCCATGTAGACATTACCGAACTGAAACGCACCCACGCGGAATTGCGGCATACCGAGACCCGCCTGGCACTGATCATCGACGAAGTGAATGCCGGTTATTGGGACTGGGATTTGGTCTCGCAAACCTTATTTCTCTCGCCGGAATGGAAACGGCAAATCGGTTTTGACGACCATGAGATGCAAAACCGCTGGGAGGAATGGGAATCTCGATTGCATCCGGATGATCGGGCATGGGTCCTGGCAAGCACCAAAGACTACCTGTCCGGGCATGTATCCGCTTACGAACTGGAATTCCGCTTACGCCACAAGAATGGCTCCTACCGCTGGATCCATTCGCGCGGCAGCTTATTGAATGATAAAAATAATCGGCCTTATCGATTGCTGGGCATCAATTTCGACATCACCGACTATAAACTGACCCGGGAATTGAGCGAACGCCGAAATCGGATGGAACAGTCATTTCGAGTATCGTTGGCGACGCAGACGATAGCGGCGATTGCCCACGAATTAAACCAACCCCTGGCCGCTATTTCCTCTTATGCCGACGTGGCGTTGCGCCTCTACCAATCGGAAAAACCGGATTCCCAGAAACTCAACCACGTACTGGAAGCCTGTGTGCAACAAGCTCAGCGTGCCGGCGAAGTCATCAGACAATTATTTAGCCATTTGAATAAAACCGAGGCCGTCGGGGAACGGGTCGATATTAACTTTCTCGTGACAGAAGCCTGCGCGTTTATAAAAAACGACAAAACCCTAGACACTTTAAACATAGAACTGGACCTTGCCGCCGACTTACCGCAGACCACGGTCAATGCGCTGCAAATTCAAAAGGTGCTGGTCAATCTGATCATTAATGGTCTGGAAGCGATGCGAGAACACGGTAAGCTATCTGAGGTATTGCGCATTACCACCGGCCGATACGCCGACGATCCTGATATGGCGGTAGTCTGTGTTTGTGACAGCGGCAAAGGCTTGGCGGACGCCACTGCCCTGAAAATGCTGTTTCAACCCTTTTACTCGACTAAACCCGCCGGACTGGGAATGGGCTTGGCCATCAGCCGCGCCTTGATCCAAGCCCATGGCGGCCAACTGTGGGCGGAGCGGAATGTCGGCGACGGCCTTAGCCTGTTCTTTACCTTACCGTTTGCGAAATGAATACTCAGCCCTGCGTATTCGTGGTGGACGACGATGATGCAGTCCGCGACAGCTTGGGTTTGGTATTTGAAACCGCGGGCCTCCCGTATCAAACATTTGCCAGTGCCGAGTGCTTTCTGGAAAGCTATTCTCCGGAGCAGCCAGGCTGTCTAGTGCTGGATGTCAACATGCCGGGTCTGGATGGTCACGAGTTGCAAGCCGAACTTATCCGCCGCCACATCCACCTTCCCATTATTTTCCTGACCGCCTATGGCGACATACCGATGACAGTGCGCGCGATGAAGGCGGGAGCTGTTGATTTTCTGACCAAACCGGTCAGCACCGAACTATTGCTCGACAGGGTACAGGCCGCGCTACAGCTTGAAGTCAACACTCACGCACAGTCCATAAAAGGGCAAGCGCAGTGTAATCGGCTAAGCGGGCTGACGTCACGCGAACTTGAGATTATGGGGATGGTGGTGGCTGGTCTAACCAACAAAGAAATAGCCAGGCGTTTGGGGATTAGTCACCGCACTGTTGAAATCCACCGCGCCAAGGTGATGGAGAAAACCGGCGCGCCGAATCTGCTGGAACTCGCCCGCATCTATGCGGCCTGCCGGCTTTGAGTGTCTCTAGCTCGTTACCCCGCCCTTCACTACCCTTGTTTCTATGCCGGCGGAAGGCCGATAGCCCCAAATGCACGTTATTAATAGAGCTGATGAATATTACTAATTTAACAAATCCTGTTTTTTGACTTACCGTATGCCGGCGTCAAGTAAAACCCCATATACAAGACCCGTTAGCAATACCAAATCCGAAAATAGGTGTAACGATGGCTAGAGAAAAACTGACTACTGCTCAAATAAATCTGCTGAATAAATGCCCTAAGGAATGGGCTGTCGTACCGGTTGGATCCACTAATAAAACATTGATTGCGCTGATGAAAAAAGGCTTGGTCGATTCGCGGCTATTAATCAATACATTGTTCCCTGAGCTGTCCAGGTGCGAATGGCGCATAGCGCCCTAGCCGCCAAAACAATAAAAAGCGCTTGCAGGCCTGCGTTGTCCGGCGAATAAGACATAGCCAATAATGTCTCCCGGATTTTTGGATCGCCATCCAAATGCTGGTGATGACTGATCAACTTCCGCGGTTACCGGGAACTTTGTCCAGTAAAATGACATCCGAAAACTAAGTTTGATTGAGCATTTGGGCCGGTACATTTAAAATCCCTGCCTAGATACTCAGATTTTCTTGAGAAGCTTATTATTTTGGTCGAATGTTATTTAGGTCGTATTTTTTTTACATCAATTCGCCGGTTGTCCTCTACAGCATGCGTGTATGCGGCGGCATAGGTCAGTGGTAGCCACTATGATGACTAGCGATGATTCGGCACGCCGCCGAGGGGCGCGCCGTCAGCAAGAACGCCGGACTAATCCGTTCGCCTTCAACTCAGCGGAGTGGATCGCTTTCGTTCAGCAACAATATGTGCTGTGGCCAAAACAAGACCGGCGGGTTTTGGATCGCCGGCGGGCCGAGCGCCGCGAGATTGATCGTCGCGCCGGACTGCGCGACGCGGAGCGGGAAATCCCGTTTCAACGCACTCGCTGGTTTTCCGCAGAGCACATCCTCGACGACGAAGAAAAGCAAATGATCCAAGCGTTATTCGCCGAAGAAGAGTAAGCGGCCCGGCGGCCGGCATCAACGCAACACGATGTCCGCCGGATGCCGCACCTGCACGGCAAAACGCTGTTTCGAGCGCCTCACCCACCCCCGCACTTCCACATCCTTACCTACATAGGTTTCCAGCGGCGGAAACAAGCCGGCCGATATTGGCTCGACACTGATGGATACCGCATCGGAGAATTGCAGGTAGCTGTGTTTCGCTGTATTTTTGAGCGCGCGGATGCGTCCGGTTAAGCGCTTCCAACCCTGGTAATTGTTCTCGTCGAGCAGTTCCGCCGCCAGCGGCGCATAGGCCTGCTCACCCCAAATCCCTAGCCTGGCTTGCTCGGCACTGCGCTGAGCCGCCAACAAGCTGTCGAGATATTTGAAATTCGGCGGAAAAATGTTAACCGTGGCCAATCCGCGTTTTACCAATTCCAGGTTGATATGCTCCTTGTCCTCGGTAAACACGTAGGCCAAAGTGCGCTGATATTTGTCCTGTTTTTCCACATCGCGTTGCAGAAATACCTTCTGATGCTCCAACTTTTGCTTCAACCAGGCCTTGGCCTGCTCGCCGCCGGCTTCCGCTGACTTGTTACGGCCGGCAACCTCCGGGGTATTGATCCCCAAAAAACGGACTTTCTGGCCGTCGCTTAGTAAGATAGTATCGCCATCGAACACCTTTTCTACCCGATAAAAGGCGACGCCGGGATCGATGCTTAAGACTTTGGCGTTTTCATTGCCATGGTCGGCATAATGGCGACGACCTTGCGGATCGGTCCATTGATAGACTTCGGCAGATAGCAAAGCCGGCAATATCGCCAACAGCCAGAGACAGTGTTTAGTGCTTTTCTTCATTTTTTTCGATCACCATGACTAACCAACAGATTATCGCCGCTACGCAGGCTTGGCTAAAAACTTTTGTTATTGAATACAATATTTGCCCGTTTGCCCGCCGCGAGCAGGAGAAAGGCAGTATTCGCTATCAGGTCGTGTCGAGCAACAGCATTGAGGATAGCCTGGAAGCGGTCATTGCCGAGTGCGTGCATCTCGATTCCGAGCCCGATACAGAAACCACCTTGCTGATATTTAATGAGGCGTTTGCCGACTTCGAAGATTTCCTGGATTTGCTGGCTATCGCCGAGCAATTGCTGATTGATCAAGGCTACGAAGGCATCTACCAATTGGCTAGTTTTCACCCGGACTATTGCTTTGCGCAAACGCCGACAAACGACCCCAGCAATTACACCAACCGTTCCCCCTACCCCATGCTGCATCTGATTCGCGAAGACAGCATCGAAAAAGCCGTCGCCAGCCATCCCGACCCGGAGGGTATTCCAGACCGAAATATTGCGCTGACCCGCGAATTGGGTCTGGAAAAATTGCGGGCGATTGTCAATGCCTGCTACCAACAGTAGCGAAAACCTTTACCCGTATGCGTTCGGTTTTCTCGTTTCAAGATTAGCCGAGTTCTGATATGGCAAGGCGGCGCAAAATAAGTCTTTCGAATTGTTGTTACGTCAGGATTGCATAGAGCCGTTCACGAGGGAACTCGACTCGCGCCGGTTTATGCGCGGCCATCTCAGCGGCTCACTTTGAGTCCTCGGCTTTTTAGCAATTGCCGAATTTAGGTGATAATTTATAGCCGGGAGTGGGCACATGAAACAACGTTTTCCAAGAATATCGGCATTTGGGTTGGCAATCGCCGCTGGCTTGGTCGGTATCTTGGGATTTGTGGCGCTGATGGGCTTGAGCCTGCAGCAAGAGCGCGATAACCACATGGAGCACGCGCGTATCGAAACAGCAAATATCGCTCTGGTTCTGGAGGGGCATGCGCTGGCCACCCTACAAAAAATCGATCTGATTCTGAAAGATATTCAGGGGCATATTCGACCCGAGGACATGCGCAGCAGCCAATTCGATAACTCCGTTGAAAACCATGCTATGCAAGCCTTACTGCAGGAAAAGGCCGACGATATTCAGCAAGCGGCGGTGATCGAGATCGGCGGAATCCAGATATTCAATACCAACGGCGATTGTATCTACAGTTCTATCGATGCTCAGCCAGCCATCAATGTCGCCGACAAAGAAAGCTTTCAATTTCATAGGGATCATCGCCAGACTGGCTTACACATTTCCCCGCCGGAAATATCACGTACTCTGGGCATCTGGCATAGCTCCCTGACCCGGCGTATCGATTTTCCCGATGGCGGCTTTGCCGGATACGTTAACGTCATCGTGCAATTGAGTTCGTTCGAAAGTTTTTACGCGACGTTGAACCTTGGCGAACACGGCGCGGTGTTACTCCGCGACGAACAGATGAGGCTTTGGGCTCGCCATCCGCATCTGGAAGCCAATCTAGGCAAAACCATGCCTAACCACCCCCTGCACCAATACATCGCCCAGGGTATGACCCACGGCTCCTATCTACAGCCCGGCCCGGGCGATGGCGTCAAACGCCTCTATAGTTTTCGACGGGTCGGCGATTATCCTTTGTACGTGCTGGCCGCCATCGCCGAACAGGATTATCTGGCCGAGTGGTGGAAACATCTGGCCTGGTACCGTACGGCCGGACTCGTCATCTTGATTGCTTCGTTAGTGTTAGCCTTGGTTGCACGGCACAGCCGTTTGAAATGGCAGAACAACGAAAGAAATTACCGCTACATTATCGAGAATGCACCGGTCGGCATTTTTCAGAGAAATTTTGCAGGTCAGTTTAGCTTTCTGAATCTCACTTTGGCACGCCAATTGGATTGCGACTCCGTCGATACCTTTCTGCAACATTATGTGCCGGCCGAGAAGCTGTGGGCCGATCTCGATCAATTGAAGTTGTTTTATCAGTTGCTGCAGACAAATAAAGAGGTACGCGGCTTTGAAGCGCAAGCGGTGCTCGTAACCGGGCAAACTAAATGGTTCTCGATGTCCGCTTATCTGGATGAAGAAAACGGACAGATCAACGGTTTTACGCTTGACATTACCGAACGTAAGCAAGTCGAAGAGCAGCTAAAAACATCGGAAGAGCGTCTGCGCTTGACGATGGATGTGGCGCAAATCGGCATTTTCGATTGGGACGTCAAAAAGGACAGTTTCGAGATGTCACCGATTTATTTCACGATGCTAGGCTATCAAGCAAAACCCGGCCCCGGTGATCGTAACGAATGGCTGGAGCGCCTCCATCCCGACGACAGAGCCGGCATCGCCGAAAAAATTGCGGCCGTACTGTCGAAACGCGCCAATGCCTACAGTTACGAAGCCAGGATGCGCCATGCCAACGGCAGCTATCGCTGGATCAGTGTTAAAGCATTCTGCGTGCAGCGCGGCGAAGACGGCATGGTTAGCCGTATCCTGGGCATACGTATGGACATCACCGACAGCAAACGGTACGAAGTCGAATTGGAGCACTACAAAAATCATCTCGAACACCTAGTAAACGAGCGCACGACGGAGTTGTTGGACGCCAGGAAACAAGCCGAAAGTGCCAATCTGGCCAAATCCGATTTCTTAGCGAACATGAGCCACGAGATACGTACCCCGATGAACGCCATCATCGGCCTGACGCAACTGGCACTGGATACCGAGCTGAACCGGAAGCAACACGATTACCTCAGCAAGGTATTGAATTCATCGCGAGCCTTGCTGGGTATTCTGAATGACATTCTCGATTACTCAAAAATCGAAGCCGGGCGCATAGACATTGAGGCCATCGAATTCAGCTTGGAAGACATACTGCGGGCGACGGCAGACTTGTTCTCCATCCGTGCCGATGAAAAAGGCCTAGAGCTGTTCATCGATATAGCACAGGATGTGCCCGATCAGTTGCAGGGCGACCCGCTCCGCCTCAGCCAAATCATTAACAACCTGGTCGGCAACGCCATTAAATTCACCCATCAAGGCGAAGTCCACCTTCGCGTCGAGACGCAGGAAAGAACGGACAATGCCATACGTCTGCGTTTTGCGGTAAGAGATACCGGCATCGGCATCACGGCCGAACAAGCCGGCCAACTGTTTCAGCCTTTCGCGCAGGCCGACGCCGGCATCACCCGCAAATTCGGCGGCACCGGCTTGGGGCTAACGATCTCGAAACGCCTGGTGGAATTGATGGCGGGAGAAATCACCCTGGAGAGCGAACCCGAATCCGGCAGTACCTTTGCCTTTACGGTTAGACTAGGCCTGCCGGCCGGTATTTCGTCCAGCGAGCAGACACCGGGCTGGCGTTTGCAGGGTTTATGCCCCATGCGCACCCTGGTGGTCGACGATCAGGAAACCTCGCTGACGATACTGCGCTCGATTTTGGAAAGTTGGCAATTCGAAGTGGCGACGGCTGATTCGGGCGAAACAGGTTTACGCTTGTTCGCCGAAGCGGAGCGATGCGGAAAACCCTTTGAGCTGTTGTTATTGGATTGGAAAATGCCCGGCATGAACGGTCTGGAACTAGCCGAGACCATAGCCCATGACGAACATAACAGCCGGCCGCCAATATCCATCATGATCACGGCTTATGAGCGCGAGGCGCTGGCCAAGTCGGCGGGCAACATTCCAGTGGACGCGATCATCGCCAAGCCGGTCACACCCTCCAACCTGCTCAACACCCTGGTTCAACTGCAACGAAACGAAACCAGCCAGCCTGTTCCCGCCGCCGAAGTATTCAACGCCACCCGAACCACGCTGGCAGCTATCCGCGGCGCGCGGATTTTGCTGGTCGAGGATAATCAACTCAATCAACAGGTGGCACAGGAATTTCTGATTAAAGGCGGCTTGGCGGTCAAGACTGCCAACAATGGCCTGGAGGCCTTGGCATGCCTGGAGAAATCCCATTTCGATGCGGTGTTGATGGACCTGCATATGCCGGTGCTGGATGGCCTGGAGGCCGCCCGCAAGATTCGCCAATTGCCGGCGTTAAAGGAATTGCCCATCATTGCCATGACTGCTGCGGCGATGAATCAAGATAAAGAGGCCTGCGTAGCGGCCGGCATGAATGACCACATCGCCAAGCCGGTCGAACCGGAAGAACTCGCCAATGCGCTGGCGAGGTGGATCAAGCCCAAACCCGCTACGGCGCAGCAGGAAAAAGCTGCCGACATTCGCCCGGATACCAAGGCGATTGCCCAACTCGAGAGCAATCTGCCAGGCGTGGCGGTGCAAGCGGCTTTGGCCCGGCTGGGAGGCAACATCGCCCTTTACCGGCGCCTATTGCTGGCGTTTGCCGAGCAGTATCGGAACGCTGCAACGCTATTGCGCCAACGGCTTGCCGATGGCGATTCGGAGCAACTGTTTTTACTCGCTCACAGCCTGAAAGGCGAGGCCGGCAATTTAGGCCTCGGCGCGCTTCAAGCCTCGGCCGACCGACTGTGCCGGATGTTCAAAGGCGGAGAGGAGAGGAATTTGACGGCGCAAACGGAACTACTTGCACAGGAATGCGAGGCGGCCCTCCTGTTATTGAGTCAGTCGTTAGAAGATGCTGACGATAGGCGGCTTGCCTTATCGGTTAATTCAGAAAAACTGTTTAAACATGCCAATCTGCTGCCCGACCTACAGAAATTGCTTCGCCAATTGAAAACTAAGAATCTGGATGCCCGGTATTCGGTCACCGATCTTGCCCACAAGATAGGCGATCATGAACTCGCCTTGGAATTTGCGGAAATTGCGCAAGCGACACAAGAATTGCGCTACGATGCAGCATTGATTGCATTAGAGAAACTCTTAGAGCGCAATAGCTGGACAGACCATGAATAGCCAAGATAAACGACCGAAAATACTGATCGTAGACGACTCCTTAAATAACATCGAGGTGTTGAGCAACATCTTGGGCAAGGGATACAGCACCCGATTTGCCAGCGATGGCTCCGAGGCTTTGGCGCTGATCGGCCGCGACGCGCCGGACCTGATATTACTGGATGTCGTCATGCCGGGCATCGACGGCTTCGAGGTTTGTAAGCAACTTAAAGCGAACCTCGCGACTCGCGATATTCCGGTGATTTTTCTGACCAGCTTGGATAGCGCCGTGGACGAGGAGTGTGGTCTGTCACTGGGCGCCGAGGATTTTATTCACAAACCGGCATCCGCGCCGGTGGTGTTGGCCCGGGTCCGTAATCATCTGGCCCTGGCCACCACCAGGCGCGAGCTGAAACAGCATAACGACAATCTTGAGCAATTGGTGGCCGAGCGCACGGCAGAGTTGTTCCGCAAAGATCGGCAGCTGATCGCCGCGCAAAGCTCCATCATCGCCGCTTTTTGTGCCTTGGCAGAGGTCAGGGACAACGAGACCGGCAACCATATACGCCGTACCCAACGATACGTGCAGCTGTTGGCCGAACGGTTGCGCACCAATGCTCGCTATAGTCTCACCGATGGCGCCATCGAACTGTTGTTTAAATCCGCGCCTCTGCACGACATCGGCAAGGTTGCCATTCCCGATGCGATACTGCTTAAGCCGGGAAAACTATCGCCGGATGAATGGACGATTATGAAAACGCACTGCGCGGAGGGAAGGTCTGCCATCTTGTCGGCGGCGCGGGATTTTGGCGACAGCGACTGGTCATTTTTAAATTACGCGGTAGAGATCGCTTATTGCCACCATGAAAGATGGGATGGCGCCGGTTATCCGCAAGGGCTTTCCGGAGAGCAAATCCCGCTGAGCGCCCGTTTGATGGCAGTCGCCGACGTTTACGACGCTCTGATCAGCAAACGGGTTTATAAAGAAGCGTATCCCCACGAAGAAGCGGTGCGGCTGATCGCTAAAGGCCGGGGAACGCACTTCGATCCGGATGTCGCCGATGCCTTTTTGGCTATCGCCGAGGCATTCGATGAAACCGCTCAGCGCTACAGGGATGTCGGCGACGCCAAGCCTGCCATGGAAACCAAAGCGCATTCGCTATCAGCTAAATCCTGAAAGACCTAGCAAAGTTCATCTTGCCGGCACAACAAACAACCTGGATGGAAAAACCCGATTAATGCCAACGTGCATCAAATAGCTTGCTTTCATCCCCTATCCGCGGACAAAAACGGATTGGCTATATGGAAAACCGCGCAGATGGACAGTCTGACTCATTCAGACCTAAAACCCCGCTAAGCCTTGGTGCCCGCAGGGTATTAAAGTTTGGGCGGCCTAATAACTTATGAGTAGTAATCAAAGTCCTCTTTTTTCTCTATCTTAAAGCCCGGCTCCACATTAATTTCAACATCCTTGATTCTGGTTTTTTCCGGGGCCGGCGTGGCGCTTACCTCCTCCATAAACGCCTTGAACCAAGGGGCATTAATCACGCCGGCCATATCGTCGTCTTGCAATATATTTTGTTCGTCGGGCAAACTACCAAATTCCCTGGCGGTTTGCAGTGCGGCCAAGCAGGCGTCGTTATCGCCGCGCAACGCATAAACGCAGGCCAGATTGTAAGCCGCGCTGCCTTTTTGAATGGCGCAGGCCTTCTCGAAAAAATCTTCCGCCAAATCGTAAAGGTCGGGCTTCGCCGCCTCGGCACTGATGCGGGCCAATTCCATAAATGCTACGCCGCCGTCTATCGCCGCCCCCAAATAGTTAGGCGAAATCAATAAGCAAAATGAAAACTTGGAAATGGCATCTTCGTAAATTTCAATAGCGGCTTTCGGTTCTTGAGTCCGGGCTTCGTGTAATAGCCCAAATCCCCAGTGATACAGCGCTTCGGAGACGATCAAATGGTCGGCAATGACATTAGCAAAGCCTTGATACGCACCCTTGTATAGTTGCTCGGCTTTGCTGCCTTCGCTTTTACGGGCCTGGGCAACTTGCTTGATCGCCGCGTCCAGGGTGGAACGCTTTTTAAATGAACTCAATAGCGACATCGATGAATCCTCACTTCTGTTTTATAAACCGGGTTACGATAAAATAGCTGGGCATACTACAACATCCCAACCGGAAAATGTTAATGAACGACTCTCTCCCCGATCTGGAAAAAGCCAAGGTGAATTTGGAAACCTCGTCCATTCCCTGGGCCGAGTTGCAACGATTTTTCGCGGCCGGCCTGGCAATCTCGGTTGCAAAGGAACTGGATCTGGTAGAAGTGGCTTATCAGTTCTCGCGCGACAACAAGGCGCAAGTTGAGCAATGGCTGGAAGCCGGCCTAATCGGTCATGTTTCGGATCGACAGGCCGGCGAATGGATCAGTGCCAACAGTTCGGTGTGGGCTGTGGTGGTCAGGCCCTGGGTGTTAGTTCAGGCAAATACTTGCGCGCCAGCCAATAATCCACACTGACAAACCGGCCGCCGCCCAGGAAAAACAAAGCCAGCAACATGACGAAATAGGTGGCGGCAAACTCAACCCCGTTATTCAGTATCACCAAGGCGCCGTTCTCGGTCAGCCATTGATAGTCGCCCTGCACCTGTAAAATTTCCTTGGCCCGCTCCAGTCGCTCTATCGCACCTATCGTACGTTCGCTAGCAAAAATGCCGCTACCGGCCGCAATGGCCAACCAGCCGTTTTGGAGATGCGCGCTGACCGCTGCGACCACCATGATGATCATCAATGGCAAAGTGATAGGCCGGGTGGCAAAACCTAACAGTAAAAACAAGGCGCCGACAATTTCAAATAGCGCGACCAGAAACACCAACACATAGGGCGCCGGCAAACCCAAGCCCCATTCAGCATTACCAAACCACTCGGCCGTGTCGGAAAAATTGGCAAATTTTTTGGTACCCGCCATCCAAAATACCGGTGCCAAATACAGCCGCAGCAACAGCGGCGCCAAAAAATCCACGCATTTAGCAGTATCGCAACTGCGTTGCGACAGTTGCATAATCCCCGGTAGTTTATCGATAACCACCGCCATTAACGCAGTAAAAGACGTATTATTCATATTCATTCCCCTCCCCCAATTTTTTATTATGTACCCGCTTTTATGAACATCAGCAGTTCGTGCATTTTTACAGACATTCCAGCTCAGTTGCCAATAGAATTATGCCAAACCTTGTTTAGCAAGCCTACTATTCGCATTGAACGCATCGTTTCCAAGGGCCATTGCAGCGCGGAAAACGAGTGGTACAATCAAAATCAGGACGAGTGGGTAATATTGTTACAAGGCGCAGCACGGCTGACATTTGCCCAATCTGCGCCTGTGGACTTGAAGCCGGGCGACTATCTGCTGATTCCAGCGCATTGCCGGCATAGGGTGGATTGGACCCATCCGGATATTGAATCTATATGGCTGGCAGTCCATATGTACGCAGAGCCGGTTGCGGAATAAACCGGCATTCGGCGGGAGACGAATGCCGTGCCCATGACCGGGCACGACACGTCAAACGGATTAACGGGGCTTGGCAGTTTGCGGACGCGGTTTGCGCGAATTCGGCGCTCGTTTAGTCGACTCCCCAGGCCGGCCATTTTGCGGCCGCCTGGTTGCTGGCTTGTTCGGCTGAGCCGGTTTCGGCTGTGGCTTGCTATTGGTCACGGCCAATGACACGCTGGGATAGCCGGTATCGTCGACTCGCGGAATCTGCCTTTTCAACAGTTTCTCGACGGCGGCGAGCAAATAAGCCTCTTCCGGATCGACTAGCGAAATTGCCTGACCCTCGGCGCCGGCACGGCCAGTACGGCCGATGCGGTGTACGTAATCTTCAGCTACTTGCGGCAAATCGAAATTCACCACATGCGGTAATTGATCAATGTCCAGGCCGCGCGCGGCAATGTCGGTGGCAATCAATGCGGTAATCGAACCGTTTTTAAAATCTTCAAGCGCCCTCACCCTGGCCCCCTGGCTTTTATCACCGTGCAAGGCCGCGCAACGGATACCATCCTTGATCAACTGCTTGGCCAAACGATCCGCGCCGTGCTTGGTGCGAACGAACACCAATACCTGCTGCCAATGGCCGTTGCCTATCAGGTAGGACAGCAATTCGCGCTTGTATTCGCGGCTAATGCCATAAACCAATTGCGAGACGGTATCGGCGGCGGCATTGCGTTTGGCGACAGCGATTTCAACCGGATCGGTGAGAATTTGTTCCGCCAGCGCGCTGATTTCCGGAGCATAGGTCGCCGAAAACAGCAGGTTCTGGCGTTTACTCGGCAACAACGCGATGATTCGACGAATGTCGCGGATAAAACCCATATCCAGCATTCGGTCGGCTTCGTCGAGTACAAAATGCTCGACCTTCGACAAATCCAGATGTTGTTGCTGAATCAAATCCAGCAAACGGCCGGGCGTAGCAACGACAATATCGGTGCCGCGCTGGATCTTCTGAATCTGCGGATTAATACTAACGCCGCCAAATATCGCCTCGGCAAAAAAAGGTAAATGCTTGCCGTAGGTTCTGACGCTTTCATAGACTTGCATCGCCAATTCGCGGGTTGGCGTTAAAATCAATACCCGAACCGGACGCGGCTTTTGCGGAACCGGTTGTCCTTGCAGCAACTGTAGCAAAGGCAAGGTGAACCCGGCGGTTTTGCCGGTGCCGGTTTGCGCGCCGGCCAACACATCGCGGCCTTGCAAAATGACCGGAATGGCCTGCGCCTGAATCGGCGTCGGGGTTTCATAGCCTTGTTCGGCAACCGCCTTAAGTAGTTGCTCGGACAAACCCAATTCTGAAAATAACATGCAAAAACCTTATTTTATGCCCGCAATTAACGGGTGTATGAATAGAAAAGATATGGCATGATGGGCACGCCACAGTAGCAAAAACTGACTTTGCACCTACACTAAATCCTCAATAGCATTACCGCAATTCTTCAGCAGAGGCCACAACACATGAGTTTCGAAAAACGAATTCACCGTAGAGTAAAACCTAGAGGCCTGCAGGCCGGCATTATTTTCAATAGCAGAACACCCCGGGAAATTTCGCTGAATGCGGAAATTCTGGACATCAGCTATAGCGGCATCCGGGTTAAGCTTCAAGACCCCATCAGTCCCGATGTTGCCGGCAAAGTTAAAATCACCATGGTATTGCCTGAATCGGGAACGCCGTTCAGTGTACACGGCATTCTGAAACATCAACATGTCGATTCGGAATGCGGCTTACACTACGTAGACCACGTGGAAGGTTCTATCGACGATCTGATGTTTGAATGCGTGGAACTGGACGACACCACCGTGCTGATCAAAACCGCTTAATCGTCATCCCGGCACAAAACGGCACCTGCTCGCCGTAAATCGCTGTCGGCAAGTTAGCTGGTAATCACAAACCGCACCGCATCCAGCCGCAACTGAGTTTCCTGTATACTTTCGTGCGAGAGCATGGTCATCTCCTTGAGTTGCTCTATTTCCTGCTCCTTGATGCCGGGATTGATCTTTTTCAGCCGCACCAGTCGTTTGATTTCCCCGGTTAGCGTGGCTATCATCAGATTACTGCTTTCCGCTATCAACTTCTGCATTTGCGCACCCGCCAACTGCTCCGCGACTTTGATCATATCCTGAATATGCTGACGTTGGCTGTTCAAAAACTGGCTGATTTGCGCCTTATCGAAGCTATCGCCGGTCTCCACTAAGCTGTCGTGGCTAATAACAGCCGTTAGATCCTTTTTATTTTGATCGACCAAAACGCGCAGCGGCGTGTGCGGTAAAAATCGGCCGATTTGCAATTCGGCGGGCGCACTGCATTCGGCAACAAACAACAACTCCAACAGGAATTGGCCGGCTTTGAGTTGCGGATGTTTGACCACGCTGACCGCGGCATTGCCGGTCTCGCTGGATAACACCAAATCCATGGCCGACAATACCATGGGATGCTCGGCGGTCAAAAACTGCATGTCTTCCCTGGCCAGCGCGATGTCTCGGTTGATCGTTACCGTCAGGCCGTCGTCTTGCAGCATCGGAAAATGGGCGATGCGCAGATTTTCGCTGGGCCAGAGGATATGACAATCGCGCGAATGGTCTTCAACATCGACGCCATAACAGTCGAACATCGCTTCCATAAACGGCCACAAACTACCGTCGCGTTCGCCGGCACTGATCTCTTCCACGAGGCGCGCGGCTTCTTGCGGCCGGCAAGAATTTAGCTCCAACAGCAAATCGCGGCCTTTATGCAATTCCTCTTCAACCTGACTGTTCAAAGCCTTGGTATTGGCGATCAATGCTTCTACTGTCGCCGCATCGCGGCTGAGCAACGCGCTGTCACGAGCATCGCCGAGCAACTTCAAGACTTGCGCGGCACCTGAACAATTATGCCGGAATGCGTCCAGGCCCTCGTCGTACCAGCGGAATAACACGTGCTGGGCACTATCGAGCAAATAAGGGATATGAATTTGAATGACATGCTTCTGGCCTATCCTATCCAGACGACCGATGCGTTGTTGCAACAAATCCGGATTTTCCGGCAGATCGAACAAAAACAGATGGCGCACGAATTGAAAATTGCGGCCTTCGCTACCAATCTCCGAACAAATCAATACTTGCGCCCGGCTCTCTTCGTCTGCAAAAAACGCCGCAGCCCGATCCCGCTCGACGATACTCATGCCTTCATGAAACACCGCTGCGGTATGGCCAACGTGCTGCCGCAACAATTGCTCCAGTTGGATTGCCGTTTCCGCGCGTTTGCAGATTAACAGGGCTTTTTCGTCACCCAAGGCTTTCAACTGCTCAACCAACCAATGCAGATACGGGCTGTTAGCCAAATCCGCCGTGTCTTCACCTTGCAGCGGATAAGCATGGCGTTGCCGATCCGGAAAGCCCTGCACGGTTTGCCGAGAGTTTCTGAATAAAATCCGACCGGTACCATGATGATCTAACAGCAATTTGATCAATTCTTCCCGAGCAATGGCTTGGCTGTCGTTAACCTGTTGCAGCAGTTTGTCGACATTGTCCTGTCTTAATAAGTTTTTCAATTGCTCCTGCTGTTCGGCATCCAGCGCTGCGCCGGAAATCAGTAAATTGGCCAGTCTGGCTACCGGTTCAAACTGGCTTTCTTCGCGCAAGAACTGCTCAAACCGATAGAAACGGTCGGGATCGAGCAAGCGCAAACGCGCAAAATGGCTTTCCTTACCTAATTGCTCAGGGGTCGCGGTCAACAGAATCAGACCGGGAGACGCCAAGGCTAATTGCTCGACGAATAGATAGTCGGCGCTAGGTGCATCTTCGCTCCATTCCAGATGATGGGCTTCGTCGACCACCACCAAATCCCAGCCGGCATCCAAGGCTTGTTGCTGGCGATGCGGGGAATCGGCAAAAAAACGCTGGCTGCACAGCACCAATTGCTCGCTGAGAAACGGGTTCTCGTCGGGACAGGCAAAGCAGCGGCTCTCGTCGAAAATGCTGAAACGCAGATTGAAGCGGCGCAGCATCTCCACCAACCATTGATGCAGCAGGCTTTCCGGCACCAAAATCAACACCCGCTTGCTTAAACCGTTGATCAAGCGATGTTGAATGATCAAACCTGCTTCTATGGTTTTCCCCAGCCCCACTTCATCGGCCAGCATGATGCGCGGCAAGGCGCGGCTGGCGGCTTGATGGGCAATATAGAGCTGATGCGGAATCAGTGACGCTCGCGCGCCCTGTAGACCTTTGGTAGCCGCTTGCTGATGCTGTTGCTGACGTCGCCAGGTTTCGTAGCGCAGTAAAAACCAGACTGTCGGGTCGAATTGACCGGTAAATAAACGATCTTGCGGTTTGTTAAATTGAATATGATGGTTAAGCTCCATCTCATCGATTTGCTGCAACTGACCGTCTTCATCAACACCTATGTAGGTCAACAAACCGTTGTGCTGCTGCACCTGTTGCACGCTAATCTTCGCGAAATCCGCCGATTCGATCACATCGCCTTCGTTGAACTGCACCCGGGTCAAAGGCGCGTTATCTCTGGCGTAAACCCGCCGGTCGCCGGTCGCTAAAAACAGCACGGTGACGCGGTTAAATTCAGCATCCATCACCATACCTAAACCCAATTCGGATTCGGTATTACTAATCCAGCGTTGGCCGGGAATAAACTCATTCATGTTTTGATTCTTGGAAATTTGATTCGACTTTAAAAGCGCCGTGTAAAGCGGCTGGGATGATATGAAAAGCCGATTAATTCATGATTAATTGGTCGAGGAAAAAACATCGAGAATTTCAGCAACGCTTGAAAACATGGTTAAATTTAGCAGAACACGCCTATTTTCAATGCACTAAAACTCATCATTTTCAGGAATGCCATGGCAAAGCCCGTCACCCCCTTGTTAGCCGCCGATATTTTGATCGAACTGATCGACCACCCCCAGCGTCCTTTCGTGTTGATAGAGCGAAAATATCCACCCTACGGCTGGGCAGTACCCGGCGGGTTTGTCGATGTCGGCGAAACGATTGAGCACGCGGCCATCCGCGAAGCCAAGGAAGAAACCTGTCTGGATGTACAACTAACCGTACTGCTGGGCCTTTACTCCAATCCACAACGCGACCCACGCAACCACACTGTCACCGCCGTCTATCTCGCGCAAGCGCTTGGCACACCGATGGCGGCCGACGATGCTAAAAACTTTGGTTTATTCAACTTCGACAATCTGCCCAGCCTGTTGGCTTTCGACCACGCCCAGGTTATTGCGGATTACCGGCATTATAAACTGACTGGCGAGGTAACGCCTCTACGAATATAAGCCTTAGCTGATTCAGCGGCGTGCAGACAAGATTTAAGACCTCATCGGCCTTTCAGACCCAACACGTCTTGCATATCGAACAACCCCTTCGGTTTGTCCGCTAACCAAGCCGCGGCTCTTACCGCACCATTGGCAAAGGTCATACGGCTGCTGGCTTTGTGAGTGATTTCCACCCGCTCGCCCTCGTCGGCAAACATTACCGTATGCTCGCCGACTATATCGCCGGCCCGGATAGTGGAAAAGCCGATGGTTTTGCGGTCGCGCGCGCCGGTATCGCCTTCGCGGCCATAGATGGCGCAGTCTTTCAGATCGCGTCCCAAGGCTGCGGCAACTACCTCGCCCATCCTCAACGCGGTACCGGATGGCGCATCGACCTTGTGACGGTGATGCGCTTCAACCACTTCGATGTCGGTGTAATCACCCATCACCTTGGCGGTCATTTCCAGCAACTTTAAGGACAGATTGACGCCGACACTGAAATTTGGCGCGATGACTATTGCGACATCCTTGGCAGCCTCGGCAATCGCGGCTTTTTGCGCATCGCTGTAACCGGTAGTGCCGATTACTACTTTCTTGCCAGCTTGCCGACAGATTTCTATGTAATCCATCGACGCATCTGGCCGGGTAAAGTCGATCAATACGTCAAACCTATCAGTTAGCGCTGCCAAATCGTCGCTAACTTGAATGCCGGCCGCAGCCACACCGGCAAGTTCGCCGGCATCCTTACCGATTGCCAGACTGTCCGGCCGCGACACTGCCACCGTCAACTCGGCGTTTTCAGCCGCCAGCGCGGCTTTCAACAAACATAAACCCATGCGCCCGGAAGCACCCACTACCGCAATCCGCACCATGGTTTATCCCGTCAACTTGTCGAAGAAGTTTTTCACACCATCCATCCAGCCATGCTCTTGCGGACTGTGGTGTTTGCCGCCGCCGGATAAGGATTCGCCCAACTTCTCGATCATGGCTTTTTGATCTTTGGTCAGATGCACCGGTGTTTCCAGTTGCACCTTGCACAACAGGTCGCCGACCGCGCCGCCCCTGACCGGTTTCACGCCTTTACCGCGCAAACGGAACATGCGTCCGGTTTGGGTTTCCGGCGGAATTTTCAACATCACCTTGCCGTCGAGCGTAGGTACTTCCAACTCGCCACCCAAACAGGCCATCGGGAAACTGATTGGCACTTCGCAGTAAAGATTCGCACCATCGCGGGTGAAGATCGGATGATCCTTGACCTGCACCTGTACATACAAGTCCCCCGCTGGTCCGCCGTTCGCACCGGCTTCGCCCTCTCCAGCCAAACGAATCCGGTCACCGGTATCGACACCGGCCGGGACTTTGACGTTTAAAGTCTTGGTTTCCTGCACGCGGCCTTGGCCGTAACATTTCGGGCAAGGATCCTTGATTTGCTTGCCGGTACCCCGACAAGTCGGACAGGTTTGTTGTACCGAGAAAAAAACCTTGTTGCATCCTGACTTGGCCGTGACCATGACAGGTATTACAGGTGACCGGGCTGCTGCCTTTTTTAGCGCCGCTGCCGTTACACTCAACGCAAGCCACCAATACCGGTACCTTGACGGTCGCTTCGGTCCCGCCAACCGCTTCTTCCAGGGTTAATTCCAGGTTGTAGCGTAAATCAGCGCCGCGTTGCACGCTGCTGCGTTGCTGCCGACCACCACCGAAAATATCGCCGAACACATCACCGAAAATATCGCTAAAATTCTCCGCCCCGCTAAAGCCGCCGCGACCGCCGCCCATCGACGAATCGACGCCGGCATGACCGAATTGATCGTAAGCCGCGCGTTTTTTGGGGTCGGACAAAATCTCGTATGCTTCCTTGACCAGCTTGAATTTCTTCTCCGCTTCTTCCGGATTATCCTTGTTTCTGTCGGGATGAAATTTCATCGCCATCTTGCGATAGCTCTTCTTGATTTCGGCTTCGCTCGCGTTGCGATCCAGTTCCAGCAGTTTGTAAAAGTCTTCTTTTGCGGCCATTTATATGTCTTGGGTATTATTATTCAGTGTGGATATATTCAGTTATAACCGGCCCAACCAATAATCGGGCCTTCTTTTCTTATGCGAAACCGCCAAAACTTGTACACCCTCGTGATTATCCCTAAAGATAATTCTATAAGGAAATTTAAGCAGGGAAACCACTCGAATATTTGGTTTTCGCTCAACTCGATAACGCCCCGGTATATTGGCAACGCCAATCATAAAACTCTCAAACTCCGCCAAATAAGCAGCACCTAAACCCGGCTGCCTTGATTCGTAAAATCCGATAATTTCTAAATGTTCATGCTGAGCGCCGGGGTGAAATCGATAATTCATTTCAACAATAACCGCGCTTTAGCGCTGACTTCCTCCGCTGAAATTAATTCGACCAAACCTTGATCTATTTCGTCGGCACGTCGTTGAGCTTCATCCAACCAAGCTTCATGCAATTCAGCATCGGAGAGGTTTTCTAAGCTTAACAATAAATTATGAGCAAGTTTAGCGCGTTCCGCCGCAGGAAGATGAAGGGCTTCGCGCTCGATTACTGTGCTATCCATTATTCTTACCTCAAAAAAATACCTTGGAAGTTTGTACTCAAGCAAACACTCGATCGAATTGTTTTTCCACTTCCTCTTGGGAAACAGTCCCTTCGGTTTTTGCCCTGGTTATTCCCTGCTGGATTTTAGCGATGACATACAAATGATATTGAATATCTTCATAACTGCTTTCTTCAGGCAGC
>Ga0160182_103694_pt1 | contig 35993 bp, 29 predicted proteins | sample met14sa_FD_108561 | JGI IMG/M metagenome (GOLD analysis project Ga0160182, IMG submission 108561) | Synthetic bacterial communities of pure cultures from sediment of Lake Washington, USA, under high oxygen condition - MT... | ecosystem: Engineered > Modeled > Simulated communities (microbial... >... | reverse complement strand
GATTATAAAGTGCGGATTCCGGCCTGGTGATGACGCACCTATGGCCTACGTCGAGTTGGTAGATAGACCAGAGCCTGTACAAACTGAAGAATAAATGCCTTAATATTGGGCTTGTAGCGGCAGATTAGCTAGACGGCTTCTCTGCCGTTTTTGTTTGTGTACTGTTCAGCGTTAATTTATATTCCTAGAATATATTTCTTGGTCTGCTTGTTTGGTTTGTTTTTGAAGTCTCTATTGTTTCGCTGTAAGTGGCTTCTGCTATTGCTGTTGTTAATATGCGCCAACTATCCAGCTTTTGTTGAAAAGCCATCGCTGCATGCGCCGGGCTTGTAGAGGGTAATCGGTGGTACGTAAACCGATCTGTGCATATATAAGGTTGAACATGCTTTTGAAAGGTTTTTTTCTGCAGTTAAGCCATTAAAGAATATATGCGTAATATAGGGGTGGTTTAGGAAAAATCCTGGAAAATCATTTGTAACAATACTGTTTTTGTCTATTTTTGCATCGAGACTGCTGTTGTGCCGATGGCATGACTTAACTACATCCCATAGTGCAATGCCGGCTAATTTTAGTGATTCTATTCTCGCTAAGTATGAGCTACTAGGATTGAGTTCCAGAAGTTCGGTTATGATAGGCCAAAATTGATTCTGTGGATGCGCGTAATATCGATTAGCCTCCAGTGATGCTTTTCCAGGGATGCTGCCCAGAATCAAAACTGTTGCATCCGGTGAAGAGGCCGCTGAGAAGCTTGTTATTCGGTTCATTCTGCCAGAATGTGATCGGGTTTCATTGAGTGTTCGGTAAACTTGCTGGCACTAGTTTTATAAAATGCCCAATACGTCTAATACTCGGCAGCAATATGCATACTCATTGTCATGCATTAAAGATAGGCCGAGATGGTGGCCTTGGCTGACAGTCAGATGATGCATCAACAATATTGAGGAATATTGGGTTTCCATATAGTCGATGCTAGCCTTTTGATGGCCCCATGCGCCATAGTCACAATGAATAATTCCTGCTAATTGTTTGTTGGCGTAGTCTTCAAACAGTTCTACACATTCTTCTAGTGACGTTTTCCTAGAAAGAGTGGCTGTTAAATCAATAACTGAGACAATTGCAGTTGGCACTCTGTAGGACATAGCGTCCAATTTGCCTTCCAGTCTTGGTAATACCAATGTCGTGGATTTACCTACGTTCGTGCTGGTTGGGATAATGGAAGACGCGCACCCACGGCCAAGTTGGGATGATGCGTGATAACCATCCAATACACGTTGATCTGAAAGTTGCGGATGGATAGTGATGGCTCGGGCGAAATTGATGCCAATGTGCTTATCAAGTACATGACAGATAGGAACCAGAGCGTTACCCGTGCAGGTACTGGCAGAGATGACGTCATGGTGTAATGGATCGTACGCCGAATGATTTACTCCGAATACCACACTGATATCGCAACCGCTGACATTCCAAGTGCAAAGGATTTTTTTAGCGACTTCCTGCGTTATCAATGAGCGGAAATCATGGATCGTGGCGGTGCCCGTGGCGTCAAATAATACATCGAGATCAAATTGGCGCAATACTCCCCAGCTGCCGTCATCGGGCGAACTACGGCGCCGGTCTACCTTCTGATAGCGAACTCTTTTGCCGTCTATGATTAAATCGTCGCCATCGCAATCTACATTAAATGGGGGGCGGCCATAGGTGCTATCGTTTGCTAATAGGTAAGCAACGTGATCGATAGCCATTACGTCACAGACTACACGTATATCGAATCTGCCGCCTTTTTCTTGTGCGAAATTTCCTCTTAATACCCCGCGACCAATTCTGCCTAAACCCACGATCCCAATGTTAAGGCTCATTGTTGAAAATCCCCGCTTCGATAGTGCTTTGCATAGAAACGCCAATTTCTCCTGTGGTTTGGAGAGGTCGCTGGTGTTGATTTATGGTCATGGCGTTGGTTTCGTTATTATTTTCATGATAAGGAGCAGCAATGCTGAAAAACTAGAGCAACAAGCCGGACAAGTCAAGGCAAAGCAAAATATAGCGAACGGAGTTGCGTTTGTTTGGGTAGAGGCGGGAGATTTTTGAGTAGCCTAAAGGGGCGTTATTGAGGCTCGTCTTCGGATGTCACAAATTTTTCTGATAAGCGTAACAGTACGAACAAGGCACCTGTACCGCCAGCCTTGGGGGGAGCGGAGCAAAACGCCAGGACATCTTTATGTTGGCGTAGCCAGAGATTAATATCATTTTTTAAGACTGGCTGATTATCCGTAGAGTTGTACCCCTTGCCGTGAATGATTTGTACGCAGCGATAACCGTCTTCAACGCAATAGTGTAAAAATCGTAATAGCTGCTGTTGTGCATCTCGGCTACTTAAGCCATGTAAATCTATATCGGCATCCAGGCCGTAATATCCCTTCCGAAGTTTTTTGATGACGCTTTTTTGCATGCCTGGCACCAGGAAGGCGATCTTGTCTTCTTGGAACAGGGTATCCAAGCTACCCTCAACATCTTTTTGTAACGGATCAACCTGCTCGAGCGGCTTGTATGAAGGTATTGGCCGCGGTTTCTTATCAGGCTTAAGAATAACGGTATTGGTGTCTATGGTCTGGACTTTGCCGATCGAGTTTCGAAACAAGAGGACATCGTCTGCGGAAGTGGTTTTTTTTGTCACGTAAGCTGCTGGTTTTGCGCTTTTTTTGCTACTATGCGTGAATTTTAAAGCGTTTCACGGCAGTATGCACATACTAATCAGCAACGACGACGGTTATTTAGCGCAAGGCATCAACACATTGGCCGAAGCTCTGCGTCAACACGCCAACGTATCAGTAGTGGCGCCAGATAAAAACCGGAGTGCCGCAAGCAATTCTTTAACCCTGGATATGCCTTTGCGCGCCACTCAATGTGAAAACGGTTTTGTCAGGGTGGATGGTACGCCGACGGATTGCGTTCATCTGGCGATTACAGGATTATTAGCGAACGAACCGGATATGGTATTCGCCGGTATCAATCATGGCGCCAATCTTGGCGACGATGTGCTTTATTCTGGCACCGTGGCTGCGGCTACCGAAGGGCGTTTTCTTGGGTTGCCTGCGGTGGCTATCTCTTTAGCATCCAGCGACCCTAAACATTTCGATACGGCGGCACATGTGGCTGTGACAATAATGCAAAAAATCCTCGCTCATCCCTTGCCGGAAGACACTTTGTTAAACGTCAACGTGCCTGATTTACCGATTGCCGAATTAAAAGGTTATCAATCTACCCGACTCGGGCAGCGGCACAAAGCGGAACCAGTAATACGTTCCCATGATCCGCGGGGGCAGGTTATTTACTGGGTGGGACCGCCCGGCAGCGAACAAGACGCCGGGCCAGGTACCGATTTTGATGCGATAAGAAACGGATACGTGTCCGTAACGCCGCTACAGTTGGACTTAACGCGATATGAACGATTGGAGGGATTGAGTGAATGGCTGGCAATGGAGGCGCTCGTATGAGTAGACGCATCCAGGGTATAGGCATGACTTCTCGGCGGACCAGGGAGCGGATGATTTCTAGGCTGCGCGAGCAAGGCATCTATAACAGTAAAGTCCTGGCGGTAATGTCTGACACACCTAGGCATATTTTTGTCGACGAAGCTTTGGAGAGTCGTGCTTATGAGGATACTGCCTTACCTATCGGCCACAATCAAACTATATCGCAGCCTTATATTGTCGCCAAAATGACCGAATTGCTATTGGAAAAAGGTCCGCTGCAAAAGGTACTGGAAATTGGTACAGGTTGCGGCTACCAAACCGCAATATTGTCGAAGCTGGTAGCGCAAGTCTATTCGGTGGAACGGATTGCGCCGTTGATGAAAAAAGCCCGGGATACCCTATGGGAGTTGGGTATCAAGACTGTGGGTTTTAAGCATAGCGATGGTGGCTGGGGCTGGCCGGAGCACGCGCCATATGATGGGATTTTAGCTGCCGCCGCGCCGGCGGAAATTCCGGAAGCCTTACTTGAGCAAATGGCTGTGGGGGGCGTGATGGTGATTCCGGTCGGGCTGGAAGGGATGCAGGAATTACATCGGGTAACCCGCACCGAGCAGGGCTTTGAGGATGAAGTAATAGAGCGGGTAAGTTTTGTGCCGTTTTTATCAGGTGTCAGTCAATAAGTTTTAATCGCTTTATCGCGCCGGTTTTATTAGCCAATTGGCTTGTCCGGCGCGACGGTGATGATTTTGCTAGAAATTCAGAAGCTGCTTACGTTTGCTGGCAATAAAACCCAATAAAGCAGAGCCGAATAGCCAAACGGCGGAAGGAACCGGCACTGCGGTTACCGAAACTTGCCAGCCCACATCTTTCAGCGCGGCGAGGTCGAGTTGCGTAAATACTTTGCGCGTACCGACGCGCAAAGTAGGGTCCATGGCGGCTTCTTGCTCAATCCCGTTTGCCGTGCTTTTGGTGCCCTCTAACCAATGAACCTTATCGCCCTCCAGTGGTACATTGCCGCCATAAGCCGCTACCGCATTGGCACCGGTAAAGCCGGAGCCTGAGGCTTGATTATCCCACGAGTCCGAACTGCCTAGGCCTAATAAGTGGCCTAACTCATGCAGTGCCACCGAATAAAAATCATTGCCGGTAAATGTCTCGGTGGTAGAAAGATCCGTGTCGAAATACCAGTTTGCCGAACTACTGAAGGTCAATTGGCCGCCCCATGGCGCAAAATCAGTTGCGGACGGGCCGGAGGTAGCATTGGATTGGCCGCGTTGTGTTGCATTGGTCAAAAAATCTTGGGTGCCGCTGACGCTGTAACCGCCATAGCCGCCATAGCCCAGGTTGCCGGCGCCCATGGTCTGTCCACCCACAAACACCGTGAGTGTGTCGGCTGCCACGCTGAAATTGCTCAGTGTCGTGCTGGCGCCGGTATCAGGACGTTGAAATACCGCGCTGAAATTATTGATGCCGCCGGATGTAATCGCAGTCAAGCTGTCGGTTAAGATACCTCCCAAAAACCCGCCTGCGGCATCCAGGATGTCTCGTCTACTTGCGTTGCTGCCGGAGAAAAATCCGCCATCGTAGGTGTAGTCGAAATTGATGACGACTGCCTCTGTTGATTGGCTGGCGGCCAGCAACACGACGCCGGCTAATGCGGAAGGTTTAATAAGCATGAATTTAACTCGTTCAAGTTGGTTAATAATTGCTGCGGTGCCTGGTCTTGATTCAGACTCGACTACTTTACAGCGCTAGATCTTGTTCTCGGTGGGCGCATTCAGTAATGCAATGCACTGATGGTTGCCGTAGGCGGAAAGTAACATCGCAAACATTAGGCGCGCAAGCATTTTATTCGAAACACATCGAAAGATTGTTGTTTGTGGAAATTTATTTCACCCGGCAACCACGGCTTGGATAGTGCTATCTAGAAAAACGAGAGTGTTCGATCAGAAAGCCGACTAAAATAGGCGCTCGCGCGCGCCTGCTTGAATACTTGTCAGGCTGCCCTACATAATTAGAATAAACATACTAAGTCCTTTTGAAAAACTACACTGCTACTTATTCGGTCGGAATCGATCTAGGTACCACCCATACGGTGGTCGCTTACTCCGATATAGGCGACCCTGCTAAAGCTATTCACTTGTTCGAAATTTCTCAGTTGATCGCGCCAGGCGAAGTGAGTGCCAAGCCACTATTGCCGTCGGTGCGATACCATCCCGCGCCAGGCGAAATAACGGAAGAAGCCGGATTTTTGACTCAGGAAAAAGGCGCTGTGCTTGGTGAAGCAGCGCGCTTGCTGGGTGCAAAGTCGCAAGGTCGATTGGTTACCAGCGCTAAAAGCTGGTTGTCGCACACTTCGGTCGATCACAGCGCGGCCATTTTGCCCTGGGGTAGTGACGAATCGGTATTTAAAATCTCGCCGCTGGAAGCCAGTGCTAGTTATTTGCGACATGTCTGCGCCGTTTGGGAGCACCGTTTTCCCAAAGCACCACTTGCGCTTCAGGAAGTGGTGATTACGGTGCCGGCCTCCTTTGACGAGTCCGCGCGCTCCTTAACATTGGAAGCGGCCAAGATGGCCGGCTTGAGCGGTGTAAGATTGCTGGAAGAGCCGCAAGCGGTTTGTTACGACTGGCTGCGCCGGCATGCCGGTACCATCAAATCCAGTCTGGCCGATAGGCGCTTATTGCTGGTTTGCGATGTCGGTGGTGGTACTACCGATTTGACCTTGATCAAGATTGAGCAGGGGGTTGACGAGCCTAAGCTGACGCGCATAGGTGTCGGCGACCACTTGATGTTGGGGGGCGACAATATCGATCTGGCTCTGGCGCATTTAGCGGAAAGCCGCTTGCGAACCGGCGATAAAAAACTCTCGACTGCCGATTTATCGCAATTGCTGGAGCAATGCCGGATCGCCAAGGAACAGCTATTAGCCGACGACGCGCCCGAGCAGGTTGCCATAACCTTGTTGGGTGGCGGCTCCAGGTTGATTGGCGGCACAAAAAGTACGTCGCTGAGCAAAGAAGAGGTTAAGCAAATTGCATTGGATGGCTTTTTACCCATGTCCGGTTTGCAAGACCTACCGGATAGGAAGCGTAGCGGCGTAGTGGAGTTTGGCTTGCCTTACGCGGCGGAGCCGGCTATCAGTAAGCATATTGCCGCCTTTTTGCAAATGCATGCCCAGGCTGCGCAAATGGCGTTCAGTGGAACGGGCACAGAGCATCAAATAGTCCCCGACGCCTTATTACTGAACGGCGGCGTGTTTCGCAGTCCGGCCATGGTGCAACGCTTAATCGATTTATTAGCCGGTTGGCGCGGCGGGCACCCCCCCTTATTGCTGGATAACAGCCATCCGGAATTGGCGGTGGCTTACGGCGCGGTCAGTTATGCGGTTGCCCGCCGAGACAAGAAGTTGAAAATCGGCGGTGGCGCCGCCCGTAGTTATTTTCTGCTGGTTGATGCCGCGGCCAAAAGTGGTGATGGTAAGCCTGGGGGGCATGGCGTTTGTATCCTGCCGAAAGGAAGCGAGGAAGGTCATGAGATTTTGTTAAGTGATCGGCAATTCGCTCTCCGGGTGGGCCAACCGGTACGTTTTCATTTGTTGTCGAGCAGCGGAGACGGAACTTACCAGCCCGGCGCAATAGTCGAGCTGGATGACGAGCGCTTCCACAGTCTGCCGCCGTTGGCAGTGGCGTTCGAAGGCCAACTGAAAACCGAAGTGGCGGTGCAATTACTGGCGACATATACCGAAGTCGGTACTTTGCAATTGCAGTGCGTAGCGGTGGCAGACTCCAACCAGCGTTGGGATGTAGAGTTTCAAATTCGCAAAAAAAGCCCAAACAGCCGTCAATGCCGAATTACCTAGTCAATTGCCGCAAGCGCTGGAGAAAGTCCAGGCCGTATTCGGAGCCAAATCCAAACAAGTCGATCCACAAGCGGTAAAAACCTTGCGCGCCGATCTGGAAAACGTTCTTGCGGCATCGCGAGGCGCCTGGCAAACCCCGTTGTTGCGCGAGTTGTTTACGGCCTTATTGGAAGGCAGTAAATATCGGCGGAGGAGCGAACAGCACGAACGCCTCTGGTTAAGTCTAGCCGGTTTTTGCTTGCGCCCAGGCTTTGGTTATCCGCTCGACGATTGGCGGGTAGAGCAACTCTGGAAGCTGTATTCGGAAGGGCTGCAGTTCGTTAACGAAAAACAAAACTGGGCCGAATGGTGGACCTTATGGCGGCGCGTTGCCGGCGGCTTGAATGCCGATGCCCAGCAACGCATCTTTAACGACATCGCCAAATTCATCAATCCGGCTGCCGCGCGCCAGCCGGGTGTCGGCAAGCAACTGGCTACACGAGGTTACGAAGATATGGTGCGACTGGCGGCGGCACTAGAGCGGTTGAACCTTGTCGATAAAATTCAATTGGGCAATTGGCTGTTAAAGCGCCTGGAAAAAGCCGGAGAGCCTGAACAGAGTTGGTGGGCGGTCGGACGTATCGGCGGGCGGATTCTGTTTCACGGCAACAATCATCAGGTCATTCCAGCGGAGACTGCCGAAATCTGGCTGAAACAGCTATTGAAAGCTGATTGGAAAAAGCTAACCCAGGCCGCCTTTGCCGCCACCTTGTTGGCTAGACGCTGCGACGACCGGGCTCGGGATATCGACGATAGCCTGCGAGCGCAGGTGATCGACAAGCTCAAACAAGCTAAATCCCCTGTGTCGTGGGTAGACATGGTTGCCGAATTCAAACAACTGGATGAACAACAGGAAAAGCAAGTCTTCGGCGAAGCGCTGCCGCCGGGCTTGAAACTAATTGTTTAATGCTAAGCTTTGTGATGCCGATATAACAATCAACAGCGGCACGTTACCTGAACCGGTTATTGGCATAGAAATCGCTTTATCCGGTTCAATAGCGGTTTTTCACTCCGAAAGCACATTAAACGACAAAAACATGGCAGACAAATACGGCATAGACAGTCATAAACTGGTGTATCACCCGCAGCGAGTGGCACAGTGGTTGGACGGCAGGCACGATTGGCAGCAAGCGAAAGCCGTGTATCCTATCTACATGGAGGTCTCTCCGGTAGGTGCCTGCAATCACCGCTGCACGTTTTGCGCAGTGGATTACATCGGATATAAAGCGCAGCGTCTGGATGTCAAAATTTTGGCGGAGCGTTTGGCTGAGATGGGTAGGCTTGGTGTGAAAAGCATCATGTACGCCGGTGAAGGCGAGCCTATGTTGCACAAGGAGATTAATGACATTGTCAAATGGACTTTCGACGCCGGTATCGATGTGTCTTTCACTACCAACGGCACCTTGATGAACCAGCGTTTTGTCGAGCAATCCTTGCCGCTGGTGTCTTGGATTAAAGTATCGCTAAATGCCGGTAGTGCCGAAAATTACGCGGCCATTCATCAAACCAAGGCGTCCGATTTTGACTTGGTGCTGAACAATCTGCGTCGTGCGGTCGACCATAAAAAAACCCGGCAATTATCCTGCGCTCTGGGAGCACAAATTTTATTGTTGCCGGAAAATCAACATGAAGTAACCACCCTGGCAAAAATCTGCCGCGAAATCGGTTTGGATTATCTGGTCGTCAAGCCGTATTCCCAACATCTATTCAGCGAAACCCGCCGCTACGAAGCCTTGCGATACGACAATCTACTGGGAATGGCCGAGGAACTGGCCCAATTCAACGCCGATGGCTTTAACGTGGTATTTCGCGAACAGACCATGAAGAACTACAGCCAGTCGGAAACCGAGCGTTACAAAACCTGCCACGCCACGCCTTATTTTTGGGGCTATATCATGGCTGACGGAGAAGTGTACGGTTGCAGTGCCTATCTCACCGATCAACGCTTTGCTTACGGCAATATCCATCAGCAGTCTTTCCAAGCCATCTGGGAAGGCGAGAAACGCCGGCAGAACTGGCAGTACATCACCCAGGACTTGGATATTAGCCAATGCCGCAAAAATTGTCGGATGGAATCGGTTAATCAATATTTGGACAAACTCACGGCCAACCAGCCGGCCCATATCAACTTTATCTAGGACGAACGCATGAAAGTATTGGTTACCGGCGGTGCGGGATTCATCGGCAGTCATTTGAGCCGGGAGTTATGGCAACAAGGCCATCAGGTCAGCGTGATCGATAGTCTGGTTGGCGGCCGTAAAGAAACGATTGCCGATTTGCTCGGCCAGGAGCGTTTTGAGTTTCATCAGGCCGATATTCGCGACGCCGAAACCATCGCACCTTTGTTCGCAGGTATTGACTGGGTTTTTCACTTGGCCGGTCTAGCCGACATCGTACCCTCCATCGAGCAGCCGCGCGCGTATTACGAGACCAATGTCAGCGGTACATTCAATGTATTGGAAGCGGCCCGCGCCGCCGGTATCAAGCGATTTGTCTACGCGGCGTCGTCATCCTGCTACGGTATCCCAGATCAATTTCCGACACCGGAATCTGCGCCCGTTCAGCCACAGTATCCTTACGCTTTGACTAAATACTTGGGTGAGGAACTGGTGATGCACTGGGCACAGCTCTATGACTTGCCTGCAGTGTCGCTGCGCTTATTCAACGTCTACGGCCCACATGCTCGTACCACGGGCGCTTACGGCGCGGTGTTCGGGGTGTTTCTAGCGCAAAAGATTAATGGTAAACCCTTTACCGTGGTCGGCGACGGCACCCAGACCCGCGACTTTACCTACGTCACGGATGTGGCCAAAGCCTTTATCGCCGCTGCCGAATCGGAACTTTGTGGCGAGATCATGAATGTCGGTAGCGGCGGCACCTACAGTGTCAATCAACTGGTGGGATTATTGGGCGGTGCGATCGAATACATTCCCAAGCGGCCCGGCGAGCCCGATTGCACCTTTGCCGACACCCGTAATATCAAGACAAAACTTGGCTGGCGGCCGCAAGTTAGTTTCGAGCAGGGTGTGGCCAATATGCTGGCGCGCATCGATTACTGGCAAAACGCCCCGCTGTGGACTTCGGCTTCTATCGCTGACGCTACTGCGGGCTGGTTTAAGTACCTGGACAAATAGGGAGGAGCCCATGGCTATCGGACAAGCGGCAGCGGATTTTGCGACTTTGCTGAACAGCAGCGTATTTACAGACGCGCAGGGCCAAACCCTGGACGGCGAATCGGTGATACAGCAATTGCTTGCCGAGTTTGCCAGAGTCCGCGACCAGCAGGCTAAGATCATGGTGCTGGGCAACGGTGGCAGCGCGGCGATTGCCAGTCATGTGATTACCGACTTGCGGAATGTTGGCGGCTTGTGCGCCTTGACCTTACACGAAGCCGCGCCCTTGACGTGTTTTACTAACGACTTCGGTTACGAGCAGGCCTTTGCCAAACAAATTACCGCGTTTGCGAATCCGGACGATTTATTGATCGCAATCAGCAGTTCCGGCCAATCCTTGAATATCGTCAACGCGGTACAAGCTGCCAACGCCAAAGGCTTGCCGGTCATGACGCTAAGTGGCTTTAAGTCCGACAATCCGCTCCGTAAACTGGGGCGCTGGAATTGCTGGCTGGACAGCAGTCATTACGGCATGGTCGAGTTGGGGCATCTCTTCGTGTTGCACCATATTACCGATCATCTGCTCAGGAAATAAGCTCATGTCCACGGAAAAAATTGTCTCCATCGAACAACTGGCGCAGCGTGCCGCCGAACTGAAAGCGCAAGGCAAAACCGTGGCTTTATGCCATGGGACTTTTGATTTACTGCACATTGGCCATATCCGTCATTTGCAAAGCGGAGCAAGGCAGGCAGATGCATTATTGGTTAGCGTCACCGCCGACGAATATGTCAATAAAGGCCCCGGTCGGCCGGTGTTTAATCAATATTTGCGCTCCGAAAACATTGCGGCACTGGCTTGCGTCGATAGTGTGGCGATCAACCATGCGATTACCGCCGTGGAAGTATTGGATCAGGTGAAGCCTGATTTATATGTGAAGGGTAGCGATTACAAAAGTACCAGCGACGATCTGACCGGCAATATCCAGCACGAAAAAGACGCCGTGGAACGGCACGGCGGCAGGATTTACTTTACCGACGAATTGACGTCCAGCTCAACGCGCTTATTGAACGAGTATTTTGAGGTGTTCTCCCCGGAAATCTCAGCGTACCTGGATCAGTTCAAGGAAACGGTCGGCGCCAACGAGATTATCGACAAACTCAAGGCCTTAAGCGGTTTGAATGTACTGGTGGTCGGCGAAGCGATAGTCGACGAATACCATTACACCTCCCCCTTGGGCCAAACAGGCAAAGGCAACGTGTTTTCAGTGAAATACAATGATTACGAACGCTTTGCCGGCGGCGCTATCGCGGTGGCGAATCACGTAGCGGAATTTGCCCATAATGTCACGTTGCTTTCGGGCCTGGGCGCCACGAAAAGCCACGAATATTTTATTCGTACCAATTTGAACCCGGCGATTGATCCGGTGTTCTTCTTCAGTCAGGATCGGCCGACGATTGTGAAGCGACGCTATGTCGATGCCGACATCGCCAAGTTATTTGAAGTGTATTTTTATAACGATGCGCCGTTGCCGGAGGACACCAATCGCAAGATCGTGGCTTGGCTGGACAAACATTTGCGCGATTACGATGTGGTGATCGTACCGGATTTCGGCAACGGCTTTATCTCCAATCAAATGGTCGCGGCCTTGTCCAAAGGCGCTAAATATCTGGCGGTGAATGCGCAGGTTAACAGCGGCAATCGGGGGTACCACTTGATCACGCGGTATCCGAACGCAGACTTCTTGTCGTTAAACGAACCGGAATTGCGGTTGGCGAGCCACGATAGAGGTGCTGCCATTGAGGAATTGGCCGGCCAGTTGGCCGACAAATTAAGTGCCCAGCACATCGCCATCACCCGCGGTACTAAAGGCGCGTTGATGCTGGATCAAACCAAAACGGCTTACAAGATTCCCGCGTTGTCCTCCAAAGTGGTGGATCGCATCGGTGCCGGCGATGCCTTTCTGTCTGTGGCCGGCTTGTGTTTGGGCGGCGGCTTGTCACCGGAGCAAGCCTTGTTCGCCGGTAGCGCCGCGGCCGCACTGGATGTGCAGATTGTATGTAACCGCGAACCGGTGCGGGCAGTGGCTTTATTCAAATACATCACTACCTTGTTGAAATGACAGACATGAACCTTACGCCTGCCGATTTGAAGCAGCTGTATTATCAAATGTTGCGCATCCGCCGAGTCGAGGAAGCGATTGCCCGGCGCTATGCCGAACAGCAAATGCGTTGTCCCACCCATCTTTGCATCGGCGAAGAAGCTATTGCTGTCGGGGTCTGTGCACATTTGACCAACCAGGACAAGGTGTTCAGCAATCATCGCGGCCACGGCCATTATTTGGCTAAAGGCGGTGATTTGCCGCGCCTGCTGGCGGAGTTGTACGGCTATGCCGAAGGCTGCTGCGGCGGCCGGGGTGGGTCGATGCATTTGACCGACCTGGAAGCCGGGTTTGTTGCGTCCACGCCTATCGTCGGCGGCACCGTGCCATTAGCCGCCGGTTATGCCTGGGCCGAGCAGATGAAAAAATCCGGCGCCGCACAGGGATGTGCCAGTGTCGCGAGAGGCAGGATGCCGGAAGCGACCAACGTCGTGGTGATTTTCTTCGGCGATGGCTGTTTTGAAGAAGGCGTGATGCACGAAACGATGAATTTTGCGGTATTAAAAAAGCTACCGTTGCTGTTTGTCTGCGAGAACAACCAATACTCGGTGATGACACCGTTGGCAGAACGCCAACCCAAACGCGATATTTATAAAATAGCCGCCGCCCACGGCTTAAACGCGGTTAGCGGCGACGGTAATCGGGTCGATGAAGTATATGAACTGGCGCGAATAGCGGTTGGCAACACTAGGAATGGCTTGGGCCCGCAGTTTTTGGAATTGCATACTCACCGCTGGCCGGAGCATTGCGGACCTAATGAAGATGACGACTTAGGCTATCGCCGCCCCGGTGAATTGGCCGAGTGGAAATTGCGCTGCCCGCTACTGCAAACCCGGCAGGCCTTGCTTGACGCGCAGTTGAGTGATGATGCCGAACTAACGCAAATGGAAACCCGCTTGGCCGAGGAAATTGAACAAGCTTTTGCTTGGGCTTTGCAAGGCACACGTCCGACTGTCGATAGCATGAGGCAACATCTGTATGCGTGAAGTAGAGACGATGACTTATGGTGAGGCAATCCGCGAGGCTTTGGACGATGCTTTGGCCCAATATCCGGAAATGTTGCTGATTGGTGAAGGTGTGCCGGACCCGAAGACCATCTTTGCCACAACCCAGGGTTTACGGGAGAAATACGGCGCGGAGCGGGTATTGGATATGCCGTTGGCGGAAAACGGCATGACTGGTATTTGTATCGGCGCAGCCTTGGCCGGCATGCGGCCGGTGCTGGTACATCAGCGTATCGATTTTGCCTTGCTGTCGGTCGATCAGTTGATCAATAACGCCGCCAAGTGGCATTACATGTTTGACGGCCAACAAAAAGTGCCGTTGGTAATTCGCGTCATCATTGGTCGCGGTTGGGGGCAGGGGCCGCAACATTCGCAAAGTCTGCAAGCCATGTTTGCGCAAGTGCCGGGCTTGAAAGTGGTGATGCCGACCACGGCTGGCGATGCCTACCATTTTATGCTGGAGGCGATTGCCGATAACAATCCGGTGCTGTTTATCGAACACCGCTGGTTACACCATGTCCAAGGTGAGGTCGACAAACTTCGTCCGGCGGCCGGGTTGTCCGGCGCGGCTTTGCTGCGGCAAGGCACCGATATTACCTTGGCAGCATTCTCGCACATGAGCATAGAAGCCTTGAAAGCCGCCACGGTATTGGCAAGGTATGGTGTCGACGCCGAAGTCTTGGATATGCGTTGCGTCAGCAGCTTGGATGTGGATAGCGTTGCCGGATCGCTGGCAAAAACCGGCGGCAAATTGCTAGTAGCGGATTGCGCGCCGGAAATGGCGTCAATTGGTCATCAGTTGCTATCCAAACTGGTGTTGGCCCATGGACATGGTTTACAACAAGCGCCGCGCTTGATTGCTTATCCCAACCATCCGGTGCCGACCTCGCATTTTGTCGCCAACGAGTACTATCCTGGCGCCGAGCAGATCGCCTGTGCCGTGTTGGACATGGTGGGTCGATCAGAATTAACAGCCTCGGTAATCGGCGCTTTGCAGTCCGACTTGCCCAAAGATCAACCCGACCGCAGCTTCGTCGGCCCGTTTTAACGCATTGAACAGAGCATCAAACCATGGCTAAAACAGAACAAACCAATCGTTTCGGCAACAGCGCCGTGACTGATATACCCGACAATGTGCCGATGTTCAGCCAGCCCGGGCATAAACTGCGGACCTCCAACAATATTGTCGACCGTAGCGCTTTGTCGAATGACTACCAGGTTATCGACACCAGCCAGTTGGCTAAATTGCCCGGACAGAAATTACAGAGCATTTCCCACGACGATCAAGAAGGCATCATTCGTCTGGAAGCGGGGAGCGAGCATGAACAACACGTTCCCAACCAGTTCACCGGCCCCAGTTTTCGCACCCAGCGAGAACGCTTCCGTTTCGACGGACACAAAATGATGCATCATTTGGATAGGGTGCAGGCCTGGCAAAACGGCCAGCGCTTTGCGCCGGTGCATATCGATATGGGGCTGACCAAGTTTTGCAACACGGCTTGCCTGTATTGCTACGCGGTGGTACAGAACATGACCAAGGGCACCATGATTGGCCGCGAAGCGCTGCTCAATTTTGTCCGCGACTGCGGCAAATTGGGTGTCCGTTCTTTGGGGTTCATCGGCGACGGCGAACCGACGCTCAACCCCACTCTCTACGACGCCACCGTGCTGGCCGGTGAATTAGGTATCGATACCGCAATGGCCACTAACGGCATTTTGTTGGACATGGATCGCGCCCACGATTTGCTGAAAAACATGAGCTACATCCGCTTTAATCTATCCGCCGGTACCCCGGAAGGCTTCAGGCGAGTGCATCAATCCAAGGAAGTCAATTTTCACTTGTTGATCGACAAGATTCGCGAACTGGTGAAGATCAAAAAAAGCCAACAACTATAAATGTACACTGGGCTTGCAGATGGTGTTAATCCCGGAATGCTTCGACGAAGTGCTGGCGGAAGCCAAACTGGGCGCCGAATTGGGTGTGGATTATTTCGTGATCAAGCATTGCTCGGATTCCGAGTACAAGGAAATTGGTATCGATTACGACGCCTACTTAAAAATCGGCGATGTCCTGAAACAAGCTGAAGCTCTGAGTACGGACAGCTATGTGGTCCAGGCCAAATGGAACAAAATCAACGCCGCCGGCGAAACCAATCTATACAAGGACGGCTACCGCAAATACGACCAATGTTTCGGCACACCGTTTTTATTGCAGATTTCCGGCAACGGCAAAATCTATCCTTGCGGGCCGTTTTTCAATAAAGAGCGTTTTTACATAGGCGATTTGCACACCGATTCCTTTTACGACTTGGTTGCCACCAGCGAACGCTACTGGCAGGTGCATAAAGATGTGGCCGAATCGGTGGATGTGCATAAAGACTGCGCCATCGGCTGCCGGCAGGATTATGTGAACAAGTTTTTGTGGGATTTGAAGAATCCGCCGGAACACATCAACTTCATTTGATTGCGCTGGAATGCACGATGAATTCGGCGGTTAAGGACATATTTTTTCTGAATATAGAGGACGCCTACGCGGAGGCGTCCAAGCAACAGAGCATCGTGGATGAATCCGGCAGTGTGCGCCGGCAATATTGCTATTACGACGGGCTGTTGACCGATATTGTATTGCCGAATTTTATTCAGGTCTCCGCCGACAAGTTTGTCGAGTTTTTTTCGCACAACTCATTACCGATACCGCAACTGATCGCCATTTCTCAAGACGGCGCCGTACATTTCAACGACATGCCCCGGGATGTCATTGACGAAGTGATGCAGTACCGCAGTCAATATCGCGTGCCGGAGTATGTGCATTTCGATACCTATTTTATCGATCCGCTCCAGGCGTTAAACGTGGCAAAGCAGGCCAATCGAGTTTCCTGCGGCCATCCCACCATAGACGGTTTGCAGATTTGCTATTACCGGGGCGAGTTGCCCGAATCGGACTTACCGAACTTGATACATCTGGAATTGCCGGATTACGAGGAATTTTTCATCCGCTCCCGTTTGCGTATTCCGGAAAATATTGATATTCCCGACGGCTTGGAAGAGGAGGTTAAGGCCGCCATCCGGCAGGATATTGCCGCAGCCGGTGAATCGATCAAGCGCAGGCGCCTGTGGTTGATCCAACAATTGCTGAACAAAGCCAAGGCCTTGCCACCGCGTTGGGTCGGCAATCGGCCGCCGCGGATATTTATCCCGACGAGTCGTTTGACCACCGTTATGCAATATAGCTCGCAAGGCTTGGCCAAGGCCTTTGCCGCTCTGGGTTGGGAGGTGCTGTTTTACATTCAGGATAACGATATGGAAGGCAGCAATATGGTCGATATGCTCGAAAAGTATATCGATTTCGACCCGCATGCCTGCTTGTATGTCAATAGCTTGAACAACAGTTTCATGCACGACGATATTGTCAATATCGTCTGGTGGCAGGATTTGATGCCGCAATTGAAGGATTCGCAGCCGCTGAAATGGCGAGCCCGGGATTTCAATTTTTCGATTTCGCCGTTGTTTGATCGTTATCTGGAGCAACGCCAGGCCGCCTTGGTGCAACGCTTACATTTTGTGATAGACGATGTGGTGTTTCATGCCGGTAACAATCAGGCGCGAGCCGACAAGATTGTGTTTATCGGCAGCTCCTATCTGCCGGTGATCAATATCGACAATAGCCAACATCAGCAGGCTTTGGATAGCTTGATTGCGGCGATGGAATCCGGCGCTTGCTTTGACGAAGCGAGCGTGCGGCAAATTGCCGAGGCCAGCGGGCTAAGTTATGAATTTGTGTTCTGGAAATTACTGCATTATGTAATTCGCGATTATTCGGTGAAGTGGCTGTGTGCCGATCCTGGTCTGCCGGTGGATGTTTACGGACGCTACTGGGATCAGGATGCCGAGGTGGCACCGTTTTATCGAGGCGAATTGCCGCACGGCGAAGCGGTGGCGGAGGTTTACCGTTCCACCCGCTATGCTTTGGTTTGCCATCCGTTCGAAATCAATTCGCAGAGGTTGGCTGAAGCGGCCGCTTGCGGTTGTATCCCGGTGGTTTACGATTGCCGGGATGTGGCCGAGCCGCCGTATTGGGATGACTATTGCTTGTTCTTCAAGACGGCCGATCAGTTGCGCAACATTCTGCATAAGCGCTTGCAACCGGTCAAGGCGCCGGAAGGTTTGGCCGCGCAATTTACCTATCGGGCCGCTGCCGAACGCTTGATCGAGCTGAGCGACTTGCGTTTGTTGGCTAAAGTGGCTGAGCCCGCACCGGAGCCAGTCGCCCTGTTGCCGGAACTGTTCGGCGATAAGTTGCATGTGCTTGCCGGCGCGGAATTTGGCTCGGAAACTTTTTTGGCACAGTTGCAAACCAATCTGGCTTGCCTGGCCAAGCATCGCCCGGCTTTGCACGAAGCCCTGTTGGCAGCTTGGTCGCAACAGCCTATTACGATCTTCGTTGATCAGGCTATACGCGGTGAGTACTGGCGGGTATCGGTAGCGCAGGCTGGCGAACAAATCTATCGCCTGGATAACATCGCCTTGTTCGAACACAGACGCCTGATTGCCGAAAATGCGCAAACGATGACCCGGGAAAATACCTGCTGTTATGCGCTGGTCGGTTTGGGTGCCGGTTACGAATTGTTGGCGGCGTTCCGCGCCACCGAGTCGCCGATTCCGGAAATGGCGGAATTTGAGGTGCCGGTGTATTTGATCGAAACCAAGCCGGCCGTATGGTTGTTAAATTTGCTGTTGCATGACCTTCAGCCGTTGCTGGCGGCCGGGCGTCTGCGGATTTTTTCCGACCTCGCAGCGGAGGCTGATTTAACCGCCGAGTTTTCGAAGTTCGAAGCAGCCTTGCCGGATATGTTGTTCAATCCGGACCCCGACGCCGCTATCAGCTCAGTGCGCGTTTATCAGCTGTCGGTCGAGGCAAAGCAGGCCCGCGCCGAACGGCATGCCGCTAATTTGCGACAAGTTGCTGACTACTATCAGAGCATCAGCAGCGAACAGTGGCGGAAAAAATTCAGCGCGGAAAAAGTTGGCGAATTGCGGGTAATGGGCTTTATCTCGCGCTTTTCCAGCTTTTTGAAATACTGCATGCGCGACTGGCTGGACGGTTTTCAAAGATTGGGTGCGACGGTGCTACTGTGTAGCGAAACAGAAAATTATTATCTAACCAACATCGAGCATCTGATTGACGAGATTAACCGCTTCAAACCGGACTTGATTTTAACCATAGACCATTTTCGGCATGAATTTGAAGGTATCCCGGCAACTGTTCCTTTTGTAAATTGGATACAGGATATGTTGCCGAATATTCGCTTCAATGAAATGGCGCCCGGTCCGTTTGATTTGAATTTTGTGTTTGCTCGGCGCTGGCTGAGTTTCAACACGCTGCCCTTGTACGGTGACTACCCGCTGCAGTTTTTACCTTTGGGATTCAATGACAGCCAATATTACCCGCTGGAGGAAGAAACCATTGATTGCGACGTGTTGCTGGTCAGTCATTTGGAGGCGCCAGGCAAAACTTTACAACCTCTGCGCGACCCTACTTTGGATATGAGCTTGCTTGAGCAAGAAGACGCTATGCTTCGAAGCGGTGCACTGAATTTGGCACGGTTGCGCGAGTTGTACGCCGTGCTCGAACGCCACTGTGCATCAATGACGATGGCTGAATTCGAGGAGTTTTGCACAGTGCATCCCGGCAAAACCATTGCTGATTTTCGCGCATTGTTTGCCGGCAACGGCTATTCACTGAGCGACGAGGTAGTCGAGTTGTTGCTATGCATAAAAGGCAACCGTCTGCATTGCGAGTATTTGAATCGCATGAAATATTGGCCCATCCAGCTATTGATGGATGCTTTTCCGAACTTGAAAATTCAACTTTACGGTAAGCATTGGGAGGCATATCCGGCGTTTGCCGACTTGGCCCGTGGCGTCGCTGAAAACGGTACGGCGCTAAACCGCATCATGCAACGGGCTAAAATTTGTTTGAACGCCAATCCCGGTGTCACGCTGCACATGCGGGCCTTGGAAATCATCTCCGCCGGCCGATTTATGTTGTCTAGGCAGATGCTTTACGACGGCTCGCCGTTGCGCGAGTTCTTCGATGCTGACGCCGTCGTGCTGTATGACGACGAAGCCGATTTGCTAGCCAAAGCCGCGTATTACTTGAATAACTCGGAGGCCCGCAAGCAGGTTGCCGCCAATGCGCTGCGCGGACTGGACGCCAAATTGTCTTATCGTGCTGTGGCTAAGCGTGTCTTGACGGCAGCGGGTCAACGGTTTTCTAAGTTGGCGGTGGCATGAGGCTGCAACATTTAGCACTGTTCATGCCGCGTAATACGCCGTTTTATCGGCGTGTTTACGGTTTTTTGCGCGACGCATTCGCCAGCCTGGACGTTCGTGTTAGCGGCGGTTGCGGTTTGCTGGACGAGGCGCAAATGCAGGCTTGGTTGGCCAAACATAAGCCGGACGCAGTGTTCGAAATGAATCGGGTCAAGGACGAAGTGCCGGCTTTACACCGGTATAAAATTCCGCATATCGCTTGGATCGTGGATTTTCAGGGGCGGACCGAGGCGCAAATCGCCGGCAGCGAAATCACTTATTTTTTTGATCCCGGCTGGGATGCCAACTACTGTACCGGGGGGCTGCAAGATTGGTTGCCGCCCGGCACGTGCGTGCAAACCTTTCAGCCGTTGCCCGGGGCTCTGCCGCTGGATGTGGAATTCAATTTTATCGGCCATATCCCGTTGCCGTGGAGTGCTGCCGAATTGGCGCGACCGGTCGCCGCTGACTCGACGTTGACCTTTGCCGAGTTGTTGCAGCGTTACGACAGGCATTTACAGACCACACGCGAGCAGATCAAAACTCACGGCGATTTAAAACGTATCATCGACGATTTGTTGGACGTAGCCGGTGCGACCCCCGAACCCGAATTTTTAAACGCTTGCTATTACAATTTGATGGAGCGGACCAAGCGGGTGCAAAACCGCACGGAGCTATTGAATTTCGCGCTGGGTAAGTCGAAATCGATTGCGATTTACGGTAGCGACAATTGGGCGCAATGGCGCGAATACCGGCCGTTTTATCGGCATTTTTTAGACTGTCCGGCCGAGTTGAACCGAGTACATCAATATTCGCGCATCAATTTGCACGACGGGGTCAGTTTTCACTTTCGCGCGATCGATTGCCTGGCTTCCGGCGGCTTATTGTTTTGGTACGATAACGACGAGGTCGATTCAGAAGTTCTACTTGGCCGCGGTTTGCACGACCACTTTGACGCCAGTCGGCACTACTTTGCGTTTAAAAGCGAAAATTTCGAATATGTTTACCAGCAGGCCATAGAGGGCCGAGCGATGGGGCAGGCTATTGTCGCCGAGGTGCGGGCGTTGATAGCAGCCAAACATACCTGGCGCGCCCGTGCCGAAAAAATTATTCACGACTTAGCCTATGTCTAAAAGGTAATTGCGATGAAAACCCTTTTGATTTCCCCCAGTTATTATCCTCAGGCCAACGCTTCGTACTTTCCTCTGGGCTTGGCTTATATTTCGGCCTATATCCAAAGCCAAGGGCATCAGGTAATAGGTTTGAACTTCAATCACATGCCTATGGAAAAGCGCAATCCGGCCTTGTGCGATACGTTGTTGCAAGAAGAGGTCGATATTATCGGCATCAGCGGATTGACCGTGGCGTATAACGAGATCGACCGTTTGATTAAAGCCATCCGGGCGATTCGCGCCGATGTGCCCATCGTATTGGGCGGCGGCATTACCTCGGTGGAAGGCGAGTTGATGATGAACACACTGCAGCCGAATTATGCGGTGGTCGGCGAGGGCGAGCTGATCTTCACCCGTTTGTTGAAAGCCTTGGAAGAAGGTGACGACGTTCGTAAAATCGCCGGGATATGGTGCTGGGACGCGGATAAGCCCAAATTCACCGGCGAGGGTGAGTCGCCTAAATACCTGGACGAATTGCCGTTGCCTGATTTGGATTCGTTTGGAATACGCGAGCATATCGGCTTGCAGGGTGAACACGGCCAGTTTTCCTATCATTTGACCCGGCTTGACGCCGGTCGCTCATTTCCGATTGCCGCCAGTCGGTCCTGCCCGTTTAAATGCACTTTTTGCCATCACGCCGGCATGGGCACGTATAAAAAACATGACATTGGCCGGGTGGTCGACCAAATCGAAGGGTATATTCAAACTTACGGCATCAATAACTTTTCGATTTACGACGAATTATTCTCGGCCAATAAGGCTAGGGTGGTCGAGTTTTGCGATCTACTGAAACAGCGCAATCTGAATATTCAATGGTTTTGCCAATTGCGTATGGATCAGCTGGATTTGCCGATGCTGAAAATGATGAAGGAAACCGGCTGCAATTATATTTCGTTCGGCATAGAGAGCGGCAGCGACGCGATACTGGGCAGCATGAAGAAAAAAATTACCAAGCAAACCATTACCGATGCGGTAAAAATCGTGCGCGAGGCGAAGATCGGCATCCAAGGCAATTTTTTATTCGGCGATCCGGCCGAAACGCAAGAAACCATCCGAGAGAGTTTGCAGTTTCAACAAGACAATCAATTATATTTTTGCGATTGGTCGGCGGTGATTCCCTATGCCGGTACTCCCATTTACCATTATGCGCTGGAAAAAGGTTTAATTGCAGACCGTGAAACCTTTATGCGCAGTTTGTGCAATATATCCGGCTATCTATACAACAGTCAGGTCAATATGACGCAGATGAGCGACGAGGAGTACAAGGATTGGTATATCTCGCTGCGCGAGCTGAACGATGAAAATCACCGCAAGCGCTGCACCAAAGTGGTAGCCGGGGAGATATTGGAACGCTGGAAATCAAGAATTACTATTGAATGCCCGTGTTGCAGTCATCAACAAACCTTGGATTTGCCGTTCCCGTTCGAACAGGACGAAAACGGCCCGATTTTGACCGGACCAGTCGGGGTGCAGGGCATGAACGTATTATGCCCGGATTGCGGGCGGAAAATGCATTTGAAGGCTAGGGATATTCCTCACATGAAATTGGTTTATGACCGATTTCAGGCAGAAATGGATGCTTTAGCGGAAAATCAGCAGCAGGCAATTTTTATTCCCGCACTTGACCGGTTTGCTACAGTCTTTTTAGAGGATATTAAGATTGATCAAACCTGTGTCGCAGCGGTTTACGATACACGGCCATTTCGAGAGGACAAGCTATTTTTGGATAGGCGGACCCAATTGCTTGATATTGACCGAGTTAAGGAACTCGACGGGCAGAACGTGGTGATTTTACCTTGGATCGAATATCAAAAAGTTTTGGACTGGCTGAAACACCAGAACGTGACACCTAAAAAAAGTGATTTGTTGGAATCAGTTTTTCCGCAACGCCATTTCCGAGGCATGAAAATTCGCCGGGTTTCGTTATTTTTACCCCGTGATACCCGTTGGTATCGGATGTTGTCGAGACAGATGGCGCAAGGGTTTAGCCAAGCCGGTTTGGAGGTAAGTTACTGCTGCGGCTTGCTCGATCAGGCCGGTTTATCCGATTGGATAAACCAGTATCGTCCGGATGTGATTTTTGAAATGAATCGAGCTCGCAACGATGTGCCGTTTTTACCGAAGCATATTATCCATATTTGTTGGCTTGTCGATTTTAATGGTCGTGTCATTAGCGATTTTTATGGTAGCGAGATAACGTACTTGTTCAGCGCCAATTGGCTGGATAAGTTTTGCTACGATGGCTTTTATCGCTGGCTGGCGCCGGGGGCGTGCCTGAACGATTATTACCCCGTTACTCCCGATGTGCGGTATCCGGCTAGTTTTGTTGGGCATATCCCCAAGCCCTGGTCTAGGGACGAATTGGATGCCGATATTTCAGCAGATTCTATGCCGTTGCGGTTTGGCGAGGTGTTGCCGATTTTAGAGAGTCGTATCACTAGCCAGCGTACTTATTTGAACGTGCATGACGATTATTTGGCGTTGCTGCAAACTGTTGCCAAAGAGCATTTCAATCGAACGGTAAAGCTGACTAATAAACTCGAATATGACGTCAGCGGGCGATTAATTCGCATGCTGAATCGGCGCGAGTTAATTGACAATATCCTGACAGTAACTGATTTGGCGCTGTTTGGTCCGCAAAACTGGAATGATTGGGACGTTTATCGGCCTTATTATCATTGCCAGCTGGATAGTGTTATGCAGATGCGCCAAGTATATGCCGGTTCGCAAATCAACTTGCACGAAGGCGAGTCTGCGCATTTTCGGGTGATGGATTGTATGGCTTCCGGTGGTTTGATTTTAATTAAAAAAAATCACTGGGACGAATTAGTAGGCGGCGGAATCAGGAATTTCTTTGTTCCTGGGTTGCATTACCTGGAATTCGATGTCGATCAGGTCGGTGATATATGCCGATATTACCTAAATCAGCCACTGGCTGCGCAAAAGATTCGTTCCGCTGCAGTAAAGGCGGTGCGTCAGGCCCATACCTGGCGGCATCGGGCCGAAGCCATTTTGGCTGATTTGGCCGGTTTGGGTTATAAAGTCGCCTGCTAATCTAATTTGTCTGATTCGAAGTAAGCCCGTTACACCAACATGGAGACTGGCATCCAGTGATTTGGGCGGCAGCTTTGATTCTCACTGGGACTTAGTTCCGGCAATCTTTATTTGGGGGTGATCTGCGGTAAGGCCGGATGAAATCTGACAAAATAGAGTTGGATGTCGGTATTTTAGGTTTCTGCTACCGCTGCCGATAACTAAATTGTCCGGGCATGGCGTCGTTTTGAGGTCGCCACATGTTGCTTGGAAAGCGTTTGAATTCATTGCGTCCATCGGGGTGGCCCGATGGGTAGGTCAAGTGTTAATCAATTGGGTACACATACAACATATGTCAAATCACTATTCTCGAGGTCGTTCTAACCTACCGGAACCCCTGTCGGTATTAAATGCCGAACGGTTCTGCGAACAGGGCTTTATTGCCGTTAACGACTATTTTGATACTAATTTGTTGCTGCGTGTTTCAGAGGAATGGCAAGCGTTCTGCGCCAGCGCGACGCCGAGCGAGCTACCGGTCGACCGCCCGGCGGCGGTGTTTTGGCGTCACGTTCAGGGTGACGTAAAGCGCATAAGGCCGCTGGCTGAGTTCCCCGCGTTGTCCGAGATAGCGCTTGGGCACGCGGCTACTCAAATTGCCCGGCAGTTGGCGCAAGTCAGTCAAGGTGAAATGGAACTGCGTCTGTTTGAGACTATCGTGTTTTCCAAGCCTCCTTTGGAGGGCGGTATGCTTAGCTGGCACCAGGACAATCCGTTTTTTCCTTTTGATCCGCAAAATCAGATTGCGTTATGGATTCCTCTGGATGATGTCGATCCCGAAAATGGTGGATTGGAATATGCAATAGGCAGCCATAAAGCCGGTGTCAGTGCGCCGTTTGATTTGCATTCCGGTGCGAACCTGGGCGATGGGCAAATTTGCTTGACCCCGGCCGATTTCGCCGACGATAAATTCGACACGTTTGCAGTTAGCTTAAGGGTGGGTGGCGTCGCAGTGCACGACGGTCGAACTTGGCATCGTTCGTTTCCAAATACTTCCACTACCCGACAACGACGAGCGATTTCGTTGCGTTATTTAGTTGGTCCGACCCGCTATTCGCCGCGCCAAGGTACTGCAGCCAGCATGAATGCCCAAATCAATTTGGCTGCTGGCGCGTTGATCGATTGCTCGGCTTTTCCTTTGGTCTGAGCATTGTCCGGGCAATCTAATTCAACAATGCCGGATGTGTCGGCAGTGCCTGTCTGCCACGCTTGCAGCGCCGATTCGTTAAGCGTATTTAACGAGTCGGCTGACTTAGCAGCAGTCTCTTCTGATTGCCGAGCTTGGCCGGCATCGTTTGCGGTGGCGATTTGTTTGAACTGTGGTTTGGTGCAAAAAGTGGTCGATGCCTTATGGCGACAGTCCGCCGCACAAATTTATGCTAGTTACGACCTTTACCATCAAACGCCCAATCGTACCGAGCAAGTGATTTTTGATCAGCTTAGCGGAACGGCCCTGCCGCGCTCGGAATTGATGTTTGGGCATTATTTTCAACGGCGGCCATTGACGTCAGGCGGTACGTTTCTTGACCTGGGCTGCGGCACAGGCCCAACCTTGACAGCGTTTTCCAAGCTTGCAAACGGCTGGCGATTATTTGGCTACGATCCCAATTTGCCGGATCGGCAGCGGGTGCTTGCCGTCCCCGGCGTGCAGGAAGTGTTTGCCGGCGATTTGTGCGAAATTGCCGGTACATTCGATCTCATAACCGCTGTGCATGTACTTGAGCATGTCACCGAGCCTCTCCGCTTTCTGCAGGGTATGCGGTCATTGATGCACACTGATAGCCGGGCTTTAATCCAGATACCGCATTTTCCCAGCTCTCCCTTTGACTTAGCGATTTTTGATCATTGCTCACACTTCACGTGCTCGAGTATTTCAAGCCTGCTGGCGAGGGCAGGATTGATGATCGAGACTATCGATATTGATTTGATCCCCAAGGAAATCAGCATTGTCGTAAAGCCTGGCGAACCTTCAGTAGTTCATTCGGCTAACGAGTTGGCCAAGTCGCGAGCTGAAGTAGAGGCTAGCATTGCTTGGCTGCGCGACCTGCAAGATCAAGCGCTGAGTGTCGAAAGCGAGCGCTTAGGGATTTTCGGTACTTCGATTGGAGCGAACTGGTTACATGGTTTGCTGGAGGAGCGGGTAGGATTCTTCGTGGATGAGGATCGGACTCGCCAGGGGCAACTTTATCGAGGATGCCCGGTATTTGCGCCGAGTGAGGTACCGGAATTAGGCAATATCTTGATGCCACTGCCCCGCAGCACGGCTGAAAAAATTTGCCGCCGAATCGGTGCGGGTAGTAATTATCTGCTGCCGCCGGCCTAGGTCAAGCAGCTTCTTTAAACGTTCAGGAGACGTATGAGTACATTCGACGGTTTTCGCAAAACGGGTACCGATCAATCCACCGAAGACAGACTGCAACAACATTGTGCCAACTTTGCTATCGATCCGCTGACTGCTGTCAAGCTGTTTCCAGTGCTAGCGCGTCGGCAGTGGTTAAAACGGTTTTTGGCGCATGCCGAGCTGTTCAAACACACGTTGAACGTACCGGGCGATATTGCTGAGTTTGGCGTGTTTCGGGGGCTAAGTTTAATGACTTGGGCTAATTTACTGGAAACTTATGCGATTGGTGATCGAACCAAAGTTGTTTATGGCTTTGACAATTGGCGGGGATTTACCGAATTCGCTGCGCAGGACGGTAAGCCCACTGCTGAAGTCGATAAAGTCCTGGGTGGTTACGATTCATCGGGCTTTAAATCCGAGCTGGAAGCGGCATTGGCTATTTTCGATGCTGACCGGTTTGTGCCTTGGAAGCCCCGGGTGAAACTCATCGAAGGGGATATTGGTGACACTGTGCCGCGATTTGTGGCTGAAAATCCTGGCGTCCGGTTTTCATTAGTACATTTTGATTGCGATTTGTATACGCCGACCAAAGCCGCCTTAGAGGCAATTTGGCCGAAAGTCAGCAGGGGAGGAGTGGTGCTGTTCGATGAGTATGCCTTGAAGGAATGGGAAGGCGAAAGCCAAGCGGTGGACGAGTTTTTTGCGAATCAGCCGAATCTAAGGCTGCTCACACTGGAGTGGACTAACTCGCCGGCAGCCTATCTGATCAAGCCTTAATCCAAATGCTGAAGGATGTACTGCAATGAATCTTAGCGATGCACTTACCGATACCGCTGTCCTAAGAACAGCGGCGCTGGCTGCATTGGGCGATGGTTGGCGTGAAATGCTGAATGGCGAGTCGTTTAATCATGCGGTTTACGCGCAAGCCTTGATCACCGTGTTGAGACAGTATTTACCTAGCGGCACGGTGGCGATTCGTGGGATTTCGCCGGTGACCGGCTTGTTATGCGAACAACTGGCCGACCTGCCGTATCGAGTTGCGATTGATCCGCTCGATAACTCAACAAATCGGCGTCAATTTTGTGGTGTGCCGCTGCAACGTGGCCGCACTGCAGATGCCGTACTTAACGCGCTTGTCGCTAATAAGGCTAACGCGACGGAAGCCGGCGTGCTGGGTATTGACAATCCCGATGTGGAGCTTGCTTATGCCTTGCTATTGAATCAGCATCGACGGGATTTGGCAGAGCGATTGAATCAACGATTGGCAGCTAGTGCGCCAGTGGTTTTGTTTGTCGCCAAAAATGCATATTACAACCAGCTAAGAATGAGTGTTAGTTTGCGTAGACAGGGCTTCTACACGTTAGCGGTTACCTTTAATCCCGATTTGCGAGACCACAAGGCCGGATATTTCGATGAGATTCTGTCGACCGATCTGCTTAGTTTTTTGTTGTGGTTGAAAGGCGCAAGTGGGGCGGTAATTCATACTCAAGGTTGGCTGTTTCGCTACCATATTCCCGTGTTAATCGATGCGTTTTTACCGAGTAGCTGCCGGCAGTTCGTTGAGTTGATGGATTTAAACTCATTTTTTTTTGCACCGGATGACCTACCGCAGTTACTGCCTTATATGAGGCAAACTTGGGGCGATGGTGTGGATGCGATGCAAAAAGTACAACTGGCGTGTGAGACATACTTGGTAAACCATGTCGATGGCGTTGTCTATCAGGGCAGTAGCCGCATTGTCGATTTGTTTGATGGAGCCAGGCGGAGGATGCGCTGGTTACAGTTTTTGTGTTACCCGCTGCCGGAGTTTTGCGTCACTGCCAATGCTGAAAGGCCAATACCCGAACAACCTAGGCTGGTGTTTGCCGGTGGCGTTCCTCCCATCAATTCCAAGCATCCTGCCGAACTGTTCGGTGATGCGCAGTTGGTCGATACCGTCGAAACGATCATCAGTCAGGGTTTGGTTCTGGACGTATACAACAATCCGCTCAAGATTGCCGAAGAAGACTATGCAAATGTGTATACAGCCCATTTGACGCTGGCAGAACAATACCCGAATTACCGTTTCCTAAAGGGTGAGTTGCCGGAGCGTATTGCCCAAATCATTAGCACTTACGATCTGGGTTTGATCGTTTACGATTATTCTGATGAGCTTTTAGTGGGGCCGGAACATTTTAAAACCTTGATTCCTGCTAAATTGTTCATGTATCTGGAAGCGGGCTTACCCGTCTTAGTGAGTCGTCGCGCTGAGGCAACTGCCGAATTTGTTGAGCAACATCGCTGCGGAGTGGCTATCTCCAGTGCCCAACTTCACGACTTGCCCAATTTCTTGCAAGGTTTGGATTGGCGGGAGCTACGTGAAGGTGTGTTGGCCGCTCGAGAGTATTTGTGTATGGATAAACAAATTCAGCGTTTGATTGCGTTTTATCAGCTTTGCGCGCAGCAGCGGAGCGCATTGTTGGCCGATTCAGTCTGCTAACTATCTACCAGACCGATAGATGAAAATACGGGTTTTGATCGTGGTGCCGGCCCGCTCGGGTTCCAAAGGACTGATGGATAAAAACGTGAAATTGCTGGACGGGCGGCCCTTACTTGCCTGGACTGCCGAAAGCGTTGTCCGAGCGGCTGTTCCGGATAGCTTGGCGATTTTATCGACTGACTCTGAGCATTATGCGGTATTGGGGCGTAAAGAAGGGCTCTGCGTTCCGTTTCTTCGTCCTTCTGTTTATTCGGGAGATAGTGTCGCGGCTTTCTCGGTGGTTGAGCATGCTGCAGATTGGTTTATCGCTGTATATGGTTACCGGCCGGAATTAATGATGTGGTTGCAACCAACCTCGCCGTTTCGTTCTGCGGCTATAATTCGGGAGGCTGTTGCCATGGTCAGCGATAGGCAAGTTGATGCGGTAGTCGGCTGCAAGGAAATTCACCGCGATTTGACTACTTTGTTTCGCCTTGAGAGTGGTCATATGTTGCCCTTGGACAATCAAAAACCCACCCAGACGTCGCGTCAACAAAGCCAGCCATTGCTGACACCGAATGGCGCGATGTACTTATGCAAGACCGATTATTTACTGGAGCACAAATCGTTTTACCCGCCAAAGACGGTGCCGCTGATCATGAATGCAATCCAAAGTCTGGATATTGACACCGAAGAAGATTGGGCCATCGCTGAGGCGTACATTAAACAAGGATTGGTATGAACAAGGTTTTAGTCACCGGCGCCGACGGTTTTATCGGCTCGCATCTGGTGGAAATGCTTGCGGCGCGCGGCTTTCAGGTGCGTGCACTCACCCAATACAACTCTTTTAATAGTTGGGGTTGGCTGGAGGAGGCTGCCTGTAAAAATGAGATAGAGGTGATCTGCGGCGATGTCCGTGATCCGCAGTTTTGCCGGATTGCTTGTCGGGATATTGATGTTGTGTTTCATTTGGCGGCATTAATTGCCATCCCGTATTCCTACCAGGCGCCGGACAGCTATGTCGATACCAACATTCGCGGCACGCTGAACATCTGTCAGGCCGCTCGGGATAATGGCGTTAAACGCCTAATTCATACCTCAACCAGTGAAGTGTACGGCACCGCACAATATGTGCCGATCGACGAGAAACATCCGTTGCAGCCGCAGTCTCCGTATAGTGCGTCGAAAATTGCCGCCGATGCGATGGCGATGAGTTTTTTCAATGCCTTCAATATGCCTGTCACCATTGCACGACCCTTCAATACCTATGGTCCCCGGCAATCGGCGCGCGCGGTGATTCCGACCATCATTACGCAAATTGCCGCCGGTAAAAAACAGATTCAACTGGGTGATGTCGCGCCGACGCGCGATTTTAATTATGTAGAAGACACTTGCCGGGGTTTTATCGCGTTGGCCGAGTCGGCGCAAGCCATCGGCGAGACGGTGAATATCGGCTCCAATTTCGAAATTTCTGTCGGCGAAACGCTGAATCTGATCAAAAGCATCATGGCCAGCGATGTCGAATTTTTGGTGGACGAGCAAAGGTTGCGGCCGGAGAAGTCCGAAGTGAACCGCTTGTGGTGCGACAACACCAAGATCAAACAACTGACCGGTTTTGCCCCGCAAGTGACTTTGGAGGAGGGTTTGCGCCGCACCGTAGCCTGGTTTACCGAGCCGGATAATCTGAAACGATACAAAGCGGATATTTACAATGTTTGACAGCTTTATCCGCTTGGTCCGGGAGATTTATCAAACCGAACAATTCATCCCTTTGCACGAACCGCGCTTCGCCGGTAACGAAAAACAGTATCTGCTGGATGTGATCGACAGTACCTTCGTGTCTAGTGTCGGCCCGTATGTCACCGAGTTCGAAAGCAAAATCGCTGCATACACCGGTGCCAAGCACGCGATAGCCACCGTCAACGGCACCGCGGCGCTGCACGTTGCCCTGTTGCTGGCCGGCGTTCAGCCCGGCGAAGAAGTGATTACTCAAGCGGTGACTTTTGTCGCCACCTGCAATGCGATTCATTACTGCGGTGCCGAGCCGGTGTTTGTTGATATTGATGCGGCGACGCTAGGTTTGTCGCCGCTGGCCTTGGCGGAGTTTTTGGATCGATTCGGCGAACGCTGCGATGATGGCGTTTACAACAAAACCAGCGGCAAGCGCATCGCCGCCTGTTTGCCGATGCATACCTTCGGCCATCCTTGCGATCTGGCTGGGTTGATTCGAGTATGCGACGACTTCGGCATGCCGTTGGTGGAAGATGCCGCGGAAGCGTTGGGTAGCCGACTCAATGGCCAGCATTGCGGCACTTTCGGCAAACTTGGGGTGCTTAGCTTCAACGGTAACAAGATCATCACCACGGGCGGCGGCGGCATGATTTTGACCGACGACGAGGAACTGGCGCGTCGGGCCAAACACCTGACGACCACGGCTAAATTACCGCATGCCTGGAAATTCGAACATGACCAAATCGGTTACAACTACCGGATGCCGAATTTGAATGCCGCCCTGGGGCTGGCGCAACTCGAGCAATTGCCGAGATTTGTCGAACTTAAACGTGGATTGGCGCAACGTTATCTGGATTGGGCGCAAGCCAACGGTGCGCAAATCGTCGAAGAACCGGCTGGCGCTGATGCCAATTACTGGCTCAACGCTTTGTTGCTCGATGACCATACGCAGCGCGACGCCTTTCTGGAATTGTGCAATACCCGCGGTGTGATGACTCGACCGCTATGGGAGTTGATGGCGGATTTGCCAATGTACCAACATTGTCAACGGGATGACTTGCGGCAATCGCGCCAACTGGCTGAGCGATTGGTCAATGTGCCCAGTAGCGTGGTCGTATGACGACTGGGGCGCCACGTAAAATCTGTGTCGTGACCGGTTCCCGAGCCGAATACGGCCTGCTGTATTGGCTACTGCAGGAAATTCAAGCGGACCCGGACCTAGACTTACAGTTAGTCGTGACCGGCATGCACTTGTCGCCGGAGTTCGGTTTGACCTGGCGGCAAATTGCTGCCGATGGTTTTACGATCAATCGCAAGGTGGAAATGTTGTTGTCGTCGGATACGCCGGTCGGCATCAGTAAGGCCATGGGTTTGGGCTTGATCGGTTTCGCCGATGCCTTACACGATTTACAACCGGACATCGTCGTGGTGCTGGGTGATCGCTTCGAAATATTCGCGGCGGCGCAGGCAGCAATGAACTTGCGCCTTCTCATCGCGCATATCCACGGCGGCGAACTGACCGAAGGCGCGGTGGATGATGCCATTCGTCATGCCATCAGCAAAATGGCCCATCTACATTTCACCTCAACCGAGGTTTACCGGCAGCGGGTGATTCAGCTCGGTGAGCAGCCTAATCGCGTGTTCAACGTCGGCGCACCGGGACTAGACAGCGTTTATAAGTTGCCATTGCTGGATAAAACTGAGCTGGAACAAGCGCTGGATTTCAAGTTTGGGACACGCAACCTGATGGTCACCTTTCATCCGGTGACTTTGGAAGCGGCGACGGCGGCTGAGCAGTTTGCCGAGTTGTTGCGGGCTTTGGATGAGTTTGACGATGTGCATATCATATTCACCCATGCCAATGCCGATGCCGACGGCCGGGTTATCGCCAGCATGATAGAGGAGTATCGACGACGCCATTCCCGCCGAGTAAGTAGCTATGTTTCCCTGGGTTCTCTGCGTTATTTGTCGACCCTGAAGTTGGTCGATGCGGTAGTCGGCAATTCGTCCAGCGGTATCATAGAAGCGCCGGCTTTTCGTATCGCTACTGTCAATATCGGTGATCGCCAGCGGGGACGGATCTGTGCCGGTAGCGTAATCCACTGCGCGCCGCAAACCGATGCGATCCGCGCCGCCCTGCTAAAAATATTTTCCGGCGAATTTGCGAATACCTTGGCGCGTGTCGAAAATCCCTACGGTCAGGGCGGGGCTTCGGCGAAGATTAAAGAGCTTCTGAAACACGCGCCTGTGGATGGGCTGCTGAAGAAGCGTTTTTTCGATTTAGAGGTGCTTGAATGAGTGCGTTCATTATTGCCGAAGCGGGCGTCAACCATAACGGTAGTTTGCAAACCGCTATGCAATTGGTCGATGCTGCAGTCGCGGCGGGTGCCGATGCGGTGAAGTTCCAGACCTTTAAAGCCGAGAAACTGGTCACCCAGTCCGCTACGAAGGCTGAATATCAAAAACACACGACAGGTGCGGCCGAAAGCCAGTTGGATATGTTGCGCAAGCTGGAGCTGAAATACGAGTTTCATTTTCAGTTGCGTGATTATTGTCAGCGCCTAGGTATCGAGTTTCTTTCGACCGCATTTGATTTCGATAGTCTGGCGTTTTTGGTGGGCGAGCTAGGTCTATGCAGATTGAAAATTCCATCGGGTGAGATTACCAATGGACCGTTTTTACTGGCCCATGCCAAAACCGGCAAGGACATCATTGTCTCCACCGGCATGGCCACGCTAGGTGAGGTGGAAACCGCGCTGGGGGTTTTGGCGTTTGGCTTGTTGGGTGGGAAGCAACCGTCTCTGGCGGCATTTCAGCAAGCCTACAGTTCGGAAGCGGGGCAAGCGGTTTTACAGGAAAAAGTCACCTTACTGCATTGCACCAGCGAATATCCGACGCCGATGGCGGACGTGAATTTGCGGGCGATGGATGTGTTGCAGCAGGCTTTTCGCCTGCCGGTCGGTTATTCGGATCACACCGAAGGGCTGGTCGTGCCGATCGCCGCCGTGGCGCGGGGCGCGGTATTGATAGAAAAACATTTCACCTTGGACCGAAGTCAAAAAGGCCCTGATCACCAAGTGTCACTGGAACCGGCTGAATTAAAGCAAATGGTGCAGGATATTCGCGCCGTCGAACAGGCACTTGGCCGTCCCGGCAAGATGCCGCAAGCGGTGGAATTGCAAAATCGCACGGTCGCCCGCAAAAGTTTGGTGGCGAATAGTTTGATAGCAGTGGGTGAAACTTTTAGCGCCGAAAATTTGACGACCAAGCGGCCTGGAACCGGTCTGAGTCCGATGGAATATTGGCGATTGCTTGGTCAAACCAGTCATCGTTGTTATGACGTGGATGACTTGATCGAATGAGTAAGCCGGTCATTTTGCTGGGAAGCGGCGGACATGCGCGGGTGCTGCTCGACATGTTACGGCGGTTGGAGATTGAGATACTGGGCATAGCCGATCCTCACCGACTGCCCGGCAGCGAGCACTTCGGAGTGAGGGTACTGGGCGACGACTCGGCTATACGGGCTTATGCGGCGGATGGTATCGCGTTAGTTAACGGCATTGGTTCTCTACCGCGCGATGCAGGCTTGCGCGAGACCTTGTATCAACGATGTGTGGCGCAAGGTTATCGGTTTCAAACAGTGGTCGATCCTCGCGCGTTTACAGCAAGCGATGTGCAACTGGCTGAGGGCGTACAGGTCATGGCGGGTGCCATTATTCAGGCAGGCACACAAATTGCTGAAAACTGCATCGTAAACAGCGGGGCGATTGTCGAGCACGATTGCCGGATCGGGCGGGATGTCCATATAGCGCCCGGCGCGGTCCTGAGTGGCGGAGTGGAATTGGGCGATAAGGTGCACATTGGCACCGGCGCCACCATCATACAAGGCCTACGTATCGGTTCCGGCAGTGTGGTGGGCGCGGGCAGCGTGGTGACGCGCGATGTCGGTTGCAAGCAGATTGTCTATCCGCCGCGTTCGCACATACAGGATTTGCAACAGGATTGATAAATGAAACAGCATTGGCAGCAGGTATTGATTCGTCCGGAAGCGACGTTGCGAGCGACCATCGAGGTGATTGATCGCGCGGCATTGCAGATTGCTTTGGTCGTGGACGACCAAGAAAAACTGCTGGGTGTGGTGACGGATGGCGATATTCGTCGCGCCTTGATTCGCGGCTTATCCCTGGAACATCCGGTTTTCGAGGTGATGAATAAGCGGCCGAAAGTTGCCGCTTTAAATGACAGTAAGACCCAGTTGATTGCCATGATGGAGGGTCATCATCTCTACCAATTGCCGGTTGTCGATGAACAGGGCAGGGTGGTGCGGCTGGAGTCGTTGCAGGCGCTTTACAAGCAGCCGGCATTCCCCAATCCGGTATTTTTGATGGCGGGTGGATTCGGTACCCGTTTGCGTCCCTATACGGACGAATGCCCCAAGCCGCTGTTAGAAATCGGCGGCAAGCCCATTTTGGAAACCATCATCGAGAATTTCGTTAAGTCAGGGTTTCGACAGTTTTATATAGCCGTGCATTACCGAGCGCAGCAAATCAAAGACTACTTTGGAGATGGCGGACGTTGGGGAATTAAGATCGACTATATTGATGAGACCGAACCGATGGGGACTGCCGGCGCAATCGGTTTAATGCCGGACAATTTGCCGGATGTGCCGTTGATTGTGATGAATGGCGATATTCTGACCCAGATCGACTTTTCCAGATTGTTGGCCTATCACAACGAACAGCAAGCGATTGCTACCTTGTGTGTGCGCCAATACGAGTACCAAATTCCTTACGGTGTCGTGAGATTGGAGCAGCAAAGAGTGGTGGGGATTGAAGAAAAACCCTTGCAAAGCTGCTTGGCCAACGCGGGAATTTATGTGCTGGATCACAGTTTGATTAATAGCATCTCAGCCCAGAAAAAGCTGGATATGCCGACCTTATTAAACCAGCAAGTGGCTGCAGGCGAGATAGTCTCTATGTTTCCGGTCAATGACTATTGGTTGGACATAGGACGCGAAGCCGATTTTCTAAGGGCACAGGGCGAATTCGCCAAGTATTTCTGAATGAGAGGGTTAAAGTTCTCCAAATTCGGGCCGATACATCATTCGAGTTTGAAACAAATCTTTTTAATTCAACACAACACAAAATCTTCGAAGCGCTGAACGTTCTCGAAATTTGGAGGGTAACATCATGGCAATGGTAATCAACACAAACGTCAATTCGTTGAACAGTCAACGTTTTTT
>Ga0160182_111905_pt1 | contig 36314 bp, 25 predicted proteins | sample met14sa_FD_108561 | JGI IMG/M metagenome (GOLD analysis project Ga0160182, IMG submission 108561) | Synthetic bacterial communities of pure cultures from sediment of Lake Washington, USA, under high oxygen condition - MT... | ecosystem: Engineered > Modeled > Simulated communities (microbial... >... | reverse complement strand
CGCCAACGCTTTTGCTGCATCAGCATTTGCTGCATTTACCGGAGCCGCTAATAACATGCTGGTTACTGCGATTGTTGATAATAAAACTTTCATGCTATCTCCTTGAATTACCGTAATAATTTTTATGTTATTCCTGCATTTTTTGCAAGTTGAATAATACCTATAATTTAAAAATCTACAATAGCTCTTATAGGGTTTTATGGCAAGCTGACTACAAATTTTCTAACAAGTTCTGCAAGTCATCTATACTTGGAGAACAGACAACGCCTTTGCATACCCATGCGTTGACATCGCTTGTAGCTGCTCTTTGCAAACTTGGTGGTAAATCACGTACTTTCTCATCCCATGTTTCATCAAAATAAAAAAACAAGTGATGCGGATAGTAAGTTTGGTTGATCGCCTCATGCCAAAGCTGCATTTTATTCGCGTTACCCCGCATAATCACTAGCGTTGGCGGTGTTAGAAACTCACGCAAAGCATGGCATAAGCTAGCACAAGCGGCTGGATTATTCGCCATACTGCTGTCAAATGCTTTTAATGTACGCTCGCTCGCCTGTAAATATCGCGACTCGCCCAGAATATGCCCCAGCTTTTGCAATGCGACTGCTGCAATACCATTGCCATTGGGGGTGGCGTTGTCGTAGCCTTGTTTAGGACGATGAATCAGTGTTTCATGTTGATGGCTAGTAAAATAAAATCCGCCGTCTTCACTTTCAAAGTCTGCCAATAATGCCTCGGCTAAATCTTCTGCAAACGCTAAGTCTTCGCTGCGATAATCTGCTTGTAGTAACTCGATTAACGCATCCAGTAAATAAGCATAATCATCTAAATAAGCATTTAAATGCGCATGATAATTGCCGTTCCCATCATCTTTGCAGGTAGCCAATAAAGCATCGTTCACCCACAGATTCTGGTAAATAAAATCCACGGTATCTTGCGCCAACTTTATCCAATCTGGGCGATTAAAAATGCGGCCAGCTCTAGCTAAGCCTTTAATCGCCAGCGCGTTCCAGCTGGTTAATATTTTGTCATCGCGGCCAGGGTGATGGCGTTTGTCGCGCGCCTGAAATAGTTTGGTTTGCGCACTGATTAGCAGATCAATTTCGTCATCTTGCGGCGCTTGCACTAAATAAGGGTGCCAAGCTTGAGTTTGAGAATGAGGATCTTCAAAATTTGGCGCTCGGTCAAAACCTAAACAGCGACTGGCCACAATAAATTCTTCTGGCGTCAGCAAGGCTTTTACTTGAGCAGGCTGCCATATATAAAATGCACCTTCTGCAGAATGCCCATTCTCATCTTTTGAATCCGCATCCAAAGAGGAGTAAAACGCACCTTGAGAATCACGCATTTCACGCGTTAACCAAGTAATCGTTTCTGCTATTACTTGCTGGTAATGTGGATTTTTACTGATTTGCCAAGCATCTACATACAAAAATAATAACTGGGCATTGTCGTAAAGCATTTTCTCAAAATGCGGAATATTCCAGCGCGCATCGACCGAATAGCGGCAAAATCCGCCACCCAATTGATCATAAATACCGCCGTTCGCCATGGCAGACAGCATTTGTAAAACCATCGCCTCTGCCTGCTGATTACCTGCATTTGATTCATGTAGTAATAAAGTAATATCGGCAGGATTAGGGAATTTTGGCGCGCTGCCAAAACCGCCATGCTCAAAATCAAAACTACGCTCAAGTGATGTAAATGCTAATTTCAAGGTCGACTCACTGGCACTTAACACGCTACTAGGAGCAGGAATTGACCGTTTTAGTGCATCCGCCAATTGGCTGTTTTGTACGACTAAATCGTCTTTGCGCTCATGATAGAACTGTGCCACACGCGGTACTAAATCGGCAAAACCAGGTAATTGGTAACGCGATGTTTTCGGGAAATAGGTGCCTGTGAAATATGGCTCTTGATTTGGCGTTAAAAAAACCGTGAGCGGCCAGCCACCACTGCGATTGGACAGCATACTATGCGCAGTTTGGTAGATTTGATCAATATCAGGGCGCTCTTCACGGTCTACTTTAATATTAATAAAGTGGGCATTCATGATTGCCGCCACTTCATTATCCTCAAACGATTCATGCGCCATCACATGGCACCAATGGCAAGCTGAATAGCCAATTGAAAGCAGAATCGGCTTATCTAATTCGCGCGCCAATGTGAGTGCTTGCTCACCCCATGGATACCATTCCACGGGATTATCCGCATGCTGTAATAAATAGGGACTAGTTTCTTGCTTAAGGCGGTTGGCCATTCTAATCCCTTAACACTATAGATCTTCTATGCTGTATTCGGCAGTTAAAGTATGGGTTTGATTAGGATTAACCACAATGCTATTTTCCATGGCATTTGCGGTTTCAATACAGACCATGCGACGCCATTCGTCAGGCGCGCCCATATCATTCATTTGATGTGCTTTATCATCCCAAGGCGTCCAAACCACCGTTGCATTACTACCCGACTTCGCTACATGAATCTTACGATTCAAGCCTTCATCCTCAATCACACAATCACTTGCGGTGTTTAAATAAACGCGATCAAACTCACTATTAAATTTGATGCTGCCATGCTGTACGCTACGTTCGTAATTTTGCACTTTATCGGCATACAGACTTTCTTCCAAACCACTTAATTTAATGCTAGCAACATCACTCACATTAAAATAGGTATGGAAAGCCTCACCAATCATAAAAGGGTGCGAACCATGATTGGTCGTTGATAAATCCAGTTTAAGCGTTTCGCCAATCGTGATAGTCAAGGTGAGCGTATACGGATATGACAGCTGTTTTTTACCCACGGGCGTATCCAAAATCTGCAATACCAATCGAGTGGCACCATTTTGCAATGTATCGGCATCAATTAGTTGCCACGGCATCACACGTGCAAAACCATGTGGACAATAGCTGCTATCGGTTGGATGTGCACCAAACCACGGCCAGCAAATAGGCACACCACCACGGATGGAACGGCCTTGCACATAGCGCGCGTTGCTCGATAACCACAACACAGGCTCTGCTACATTTTTTGGCTGCCATTGCATCACATGCGCGCCTTGTAGTGCAATTTTTGCCGTCGCAAGACTATTGTCGATATCAATGAACTGCAAACCATGGCTGTCTTCACTGAATTTAAGTTCAGGCTTCAATGTGAAGTCATGGTTAATTAACTGCTCAGTCATTATTTATTCCTATTCTACAAATGTTCAATTTGCGTGACATCACGCACTGCGCCGCGTGCGGCGCTGGTTGTCATCGCCGCATAAGCACGCAATGCCAGTGATACTTCGCGGCTACGATTAACGGGTTTCCAAGCATCCTTGCCTTTAGCTTCCATATGCGCGCGACGATGTGCCATCTCTTCATCGGTAATCGCCAGATGAATGGTGCGATTTGGAATATCAATTTCAATGGTATCGCCCTCTTCAACCAAACCAATCGCGCCACCTTCGGCTGCTTCTGGTGAAGCATGGCCGATACTTAAACCTGATGTACCGCCAGAAAATCGTCCATCCGTTAACAATGCACAAGCTTTGCCTAAATCTTTCGATTTCAAATAAGAAGTCGGATAAAGCATCTCTTGCATGCCAGGCCCGCCTCGTGGACCTTCATAACGAATCACCACCACGTCACCTGCCACAATTTGATCGGCCAATATCGCTTCTACCGTTGCGTCTTGCGATTCAAAAATGCGCGCACGACCAGTGAATTTCAAAATACTGTCATCGACACCAGCGGTTTTCACGATACAACCATCTAGAGCAATATTGCCATACAACACAGCTAGACCACCATCTAATGAATAAGCATGCGCTTTATCACGAATACAGCCTTCAGCACGGTCGTCATCCAATGTTGGATACAACATGCTCTGACTGAAAGCAATCGTGGTCGAAATGCCGCCAGGTGCCGCGCGGAAGAATTTTTTAACTTCTTCGTCCTGCGTGACTTTAATGTCCCATTTGTCCAAAGCATCACCCATTGTTTTGCTATGAACGGTTGGCGTATCACGATGGATGACACCAGCACGGTCCAGCTCACCCAAAATACCCATGACGCCACCAGCACGGTGCACGTCTTCCATATGGTATTTGGCCGTTGCAGGCGCCACTTTGCTTAAACACGGAACTTTACGAGAAATACGGTCAATATCACTCATGGTGAAATCAAGCCCGGCTTCATGTGCCGCCGCCAATAAATGTAATACTGTATTAGTTGAGCCACCCATTGAAACATCTAAGCTCATGGCATTTTCAAACGCTTTCATACTGGCGATGCTGCGTGGCAATACGCTGTAATCATCCTGCTCATAATGGCGCTTTGCTAATTCAACAATCAAACGACCCGCTTTTAGGAATAATTCTTTGCGTGCGCCATGTGTGGCAAGAGTTGAACCGTTACCTGGCAAACTTAAGCCCAGCGCTTCGGTTAAACAGTTCATGGAGTTAGCCGTAAACATACCAGAACAGGAACCGCAGGTTGGGCAGGCAGAACGTTCAATTGCTTCAGATTCCGCATCTGAAACCTTGCTATCAGCCGCAGCAACCATTGCATCAACCAAGTCCAGCTTATGCGTATTACCATTCCAGTTTACTTTACCCGCTTCCATCGGGCCGCCAGAGACAAATACCACTGGGATATTCAAGCGCAATGCCGCCATTAACATGCCAGGGGTGATTTTGTCGCAGTTTGAAATACACACTAGCGCATCAGCACAGTGCGCATTGACCATATACTCAACGCTGTCAGCGATCAAGTCGCGTGAAGGTAAGCTATACAGCATGCCGCCATGTCCCATGGCAATACCATCATCCACAGCAATGGTGTTAAATTCTTTCGCCACACCGCCAGCTCGCTCAATTTCGCGCGCGACTAGTTGACCTAAATCTTTTAAATGCACATGACCAGGTACGAATTGCGTAAATGAGTTGGAAATAGCGATGATTGGTTTATCAAAATCGCCATCCTTCATACCCGTTGCGCGCCATAAAGCGCGTGCACCCGCCATGTTGCGGCCGTGTGTTGTGGTGTGAGAACGATAAACTGGCATGATTGCAAATCCTAAAATAATGCTTAATATGCTATTTTAGCTGATGCAGTGCCTAGAGTAAGCAGGTTTTTACATGTAATGCTTAAATTATGTGTAATTAAGCTTATTTATTTCAAACGTAGCAAAAGCTGCTCAAAGCCAAGCGGTTTACTAAACAAATAGCCTTGCCCAATATGACAGCCCCAATTTTTCAGCAAATCTGCCTGTGCTTGCGTCTCTACACCTTCTGCAACCAGTTCTTTACCCAGACTAATCGCCATACCGATAACGGCTTTCACCAATTTGGCATCATTTTCAACTGTCGTAATTTCACGCACAAAACTGCGATCGATTTTTACTTCGCTGATGGGGAATTTATTCAGGTACGAAAGCGAAGAATAACCGGTACCAAAATCATCGATGGCAATTTTGACGCCTAAATCGACTAAGCTACTTAATATATTCAGCACTTGTTTAGAGTCATTTAACAACAAGCTTTCAGTGATTTCCAACGTCACCCATACCGGTTTACAGCCCGTCACGCTTAAACAATATTTAATCGCCGCTAGAATGTCGTAACGTAAAAACTGACGTGCAGATAGGTTAACGGAAAACATAAGTGGTTTTTCGCGTTGTAAATTAACTGTCACCGCATCTTTAACCGCTTGCATCATCACCCAGCGGCCGATTTCCGTAATTATCCCTAACTCTTCTGCCAACGGAATAAATTCGGCCGGACGGAGCTCACCTAAAACGCTATTTTTCCAGCGCAGTAATGCTTCTACACCAATAATTTCCTCGGTATCCAAACGCACTAGCGGCTGATATTGCAAGTAAAGCTCATTTTTTTCAATAGCATGCATGAGTTCCGTTTGCACCTGAAAACGTTGCGACATTAATTGATTCAGTTCTTGCACAAAAAACTGATAATTATTGCGACCTTGCTTTTTGGCGGCATACATTGCTACATCTGCAAATTTAAGCAAATCATCAATATGTTGTGAATCTCGTGGATACACTGCGATCCCGACACTCGCGGTGACATATAACTCCTGCCCTGCCACATAAAATGGCAATGCTAGAATTTGTAAAATTTTAGCGGCAAGCACTGCTAAGTCTTCGGCTTTACTCACGTCTTGAATCATGATGGCAAACTCGTCACCACCCAAACGCGCGACCGAGTCACCTGCACGCAAAGTATTCAGAATTCGTGTAGCCACATCAATTAATAATGCATCGCCAATCACATGTCCCAAAGTATCGTTAATCGATTTGAAATGATCCAAGTCAATCACGAAAATACCCAGCAGATGCTTTTGGCGCTTTGCGTGATTGATTGCAGAAGTGATTCGCTTATTAAACATGGTTCGATTAGGCAAACTGGTTAATGCATCGTGATGCGCCATATGTTCAAGCTGCTCACGATATTCGCTAATCTCAGAAATATCACTACCCAATATCATCACACCGACTACATTTTTATCTACATCGAATTCAGGCAAAATACGCATGAGGTAAGTAAAATCCTTGTCCTCAGCATAGCCATGTAACTCAAAAACATGTGGCTCTGCGGTTGCTATCACCTGCGCCATATAAGCTTCTACATCTTCTGCAGTCAGGTTTAAATGGTGTAAATGCAAAAATTCTGATGGCGTCTTTCCCAGCATATATTCAGCCGGCACACCAGTAATACGTTCACAATAAGAACTCATAAAAATACATTTAAAATTCAAATCGTAGCGTGAAATCGTCAGCGGTAAGCTTTCGACCAAGGTCATATAATCTGACTTGGTTTTTAATATGTCTGCCTGTAATTTTTTTATATCGGATAAATCGCGCGCAAACCCTACCGTCCCCACCACCTCTCCATCAATCAATACTGGGGATTTATAAACTTCGGCCCAATGCACATCACCTGATTTAGGATGAATGGATTCGACTAGGACTTTAGATTCGCCTGACAGTAAAACTTCTCGATCAGAAGCCACACAGCTATCAGCGCTAACTTTAAAAAAACAATCATAATCGGTTTTACCAAGCACTTCTTCAGGGTGCGTCACACCAGCCAATTGCGCGAATGCATTGTTAATAGCCAGATAACGGCTATCGACATCTTTTAACCACACCATAAAAGGAAAGTTATCAATCAACGCACGTTGATAACGCTCTTTTTGCGCCAGCATTTGATATTGTGTGTGTCGATAATCGCCTAAGTTTCGACCAATGGCAATCACACCCAGAACAACTTGCTCTTGGCTTCTAATTGCCGTCATCGAAATTAAATCATGGATATGTCGTCGCATATTGGAGGGCTTGCAATCCAATAATAACGTCGTCGATTGACCCGTTGTTAATACATTATCAAGCGCGTTATGATAGGGCTGAAAGTGTTCTGAAGCAGTTTTTTGAGAGTTTTGCACTTGTTGTAAAGGATAGCCCCAAGTATTCTCAAAGCTTTCATTTGCATAAATGATGCTTGCATCATTGGCGTAAATGGCGACACAATCAGGAGAGTCCTGAAAAATCGCCGTGAGTAATGGAATAAAATCGGCTAGAACTCCAGCACTAACGGTTACACTATTTGCTTTCGTTGACAGTTGCGGTTTTTTTGAACCCTGTGCCATACACTTAAGCTTTCCTTTTACAGTTTTATTATTACAATCATGCTTAAAACCATAACATAAAATTTAAATTAACATAATCCCTCAAATTACGTACTTAACGTTTATAAACATCTTAGGTTCTCATGATATTTACGCATCCAAAATTCGACCCCGTTGCCCTACATTTCACCGATAGTTTCGGCATTCACTGGTACGGCTTAATGTACCTGATTGGTTTTTTAGCGTTTCTGGGTTTAGGCCGTTACCAAGTAAGACACAAGCCTTGGTTTAACTGGTCAAACCAAATGATTGATGACGCGTTGTTTTATGGTGCGCTGGGCGTGATACTTGGCGGCAGAATAGGTTATGTATTGTTTTATCAGTTTTCCAGCTTTGTAGAACATCCATTGGATATTTTAAAAATATGGCAAGGTGGCATGAGCTTTCACGGCGGCTTTTTAGGTGTACTGGTTGCCATGTTCTTTTTTACCAGAAAATATCCACAGCCTTGGTTAAAAATCATGGATTTTGTCGCGCCACTTGTACCTATCGGATTAGGTGCTGGTCGCATGGGCAACTTTATTAACGGCGAATTATGGGGCAGAGCAACCAACGCTGATTACGGCATGATTTTTCCACAAGTCGACATGATCGCGCGCCACCCTTCTCAACTGTATGAGTTTGCTTTAGAAGGCGTAGCCTTGTTCTGTATTTTATGGTGGTTTTCGCGCAAGCAACGTCCGATTGGTGCGATTTCTGCGCTGTTTTTGATTGGCTACGGCAGCTTTAGGTTTTTAGTTGAGTTTACGCGCCAACCAGATGATTACCTGGGCTTGCTGCAACTTGGCTTGAGCATGGGTCAATGGCTGAGTTTACCGATGATACTCATTGGCATTTGGATGTGGTTTAGAGCCAATACACGACAATTTAATTGAGTGCTGCATTTGACGAAAATTAAACGTTGTTCGTTAAATTACAACATCACTTAGATAATAGTATTATTTTTAAAATAATTTACTCAATAAAATCAATGTATTAAATAAATTATTTTGTTTTAAAATTTGGCATGTTGATTGCTGTGCAGGTATTAGCACCTATTAACTTAAGTTTTGAAACGAAATATCATGAAAAAATTATTTGCGCGTTTATTTAAAAAAAAGCCCGAATTTGATTACGTCATTGCAGAGTATCGCCCCATTCAAATTAACAGAATGCATTTAGATGTCGATGTAATCGAATCTGACATGTATGAGCCATCAGAAACAGATGAAATTCAAATTGATAAAGATAGGTAAATGTGGGTGTGGTGTTTAGTAGTTTTTCATGTGTGCATTCGCGCCATGACTTAAAAGAGCATGGCTTTTTTGAAACAAACTTAGCAGCAACGTTTCATGCCTTTCCACTTACTGTCTTGCCATAGTTTATAAAAATCCTTGCGCGTTAATAATGTCGGCGCATCTACACTGCAAGCATGAAAATCCGCATGATGTTTTGCATATTGTTCATAAGCATCATCACCCGACAATTGCCTGACTAAATGCCAAAAATGGCGTAGTTTTTTAAGTATGCTCACTTGTCTCTCAATTAAAAAGCTAATCTCTTACCCAATTATTATCCAACTGCGTTTCAATATGCGGCACTTCTGTGCTTGGCAACACGGGCTTGCCAGACAGGTGTCGTGCGCACACCACTACAGTATCAATAATAACAACCCATAGCATGACCACAAAAAATAACGTCAGATAGGCATCTAGTTGCTGATTAAAAATAAGCTGCGGTGCAACGGCGGCTTTATCTGCCGTCAATAATCCGCTGGCCAGCTTACTGCTTAAGTCATTCGCAGCTGCAAAAAAACCGATTCTCACGTCATCCGAGAATATTTTTTGATAGGCTGCTGTGCTGGTAATGATAACCAACCAAGCCAGTGGCAAACCAGTTACCCAGGCAAACTTTAATCTGCCTGATTTAACCAAAATACCTGTCGCTACGCACAACGCGATTGCTGCCAGCATTTGATTAGAAATACCAAATAAGGGCCATAAAATATTCACGCCGCCATTCGGATCAATCACGCCGATATATAGAAAATACCCCCAGCCCGCCACTACGAGAGCACTTGTTAATATCACCGATGGCATATACGATGTTTCGCCCAATTTCTTATTAAAATTTCCCAGCATATCCTGCAGCATAAAGCGGCCAACACGCGTGCCTGCATCTAACGTGGTTAAGATAAAAATCGCCTCGAACATAATGGCAAAGTGATACCACAACGCCAGCATGCTTTTACCAAACGCGTTACCAAAAATACTGGCCATGCCGACAGCCAAACTAGGCGCGCCGCCTGTGCGTGCAAACAAACTACTTTCGCCCATGTCTTTGGCAAGCTGATTCATTTGCTCAACAGTCACGGCAAAACCCCAGCTGTTGATTTTGGCTACCGCATCAATGGCCTCTTTACCCACCACGCCTGCGGGGCTATTAATGGCAAAAAACACGCCTGGCTCTAATACCGTCGCTGCTATCATCGCCATGATGGCAACAAAGCTTTCCAGCAGCATGGCGCCATAACCAATCATGCGAATATCACGCTCATTCTCTAATAGTTTAGGCGTTGTGCCAGAAGCAATTAATGCATGAAAGCCTGAAATCGCCCCACAGGCAATGGTGATAAACACAAACGGAAACAACTTACCGCCAAAAATAGGCCCTGTGCCATCGGTAAATTGGGTGACAGCAGGCATATGAATATCAGGCCGTAAAATAATGATCGCAATGGCTAATAAAATCACCGTACCTAGTTTTATATAGGTAGATAAGTAATCACGCGGTGCAAGTAAAAGCCAAACTGGCAGCACCGCCGCTGCAAACCCGTACACGATAATGGCATAAGCCAACGGCAAACCATCATGGTCGAAAAATACGCGTAGCGTCTCATGGTGATTTATCCAGCCGCCCGCGTATACCGATAGCAGCAGCAATACAACACCAATGGCTGAAGCTTCCAACACGCGTCCCGGTCGAATATTACGCATGTAAATGCCGATTAACATGGCAATTGGAATCGTCGCGGCAATGGTAGAAGTCGCCCATGGGCTGTGTTTCATTGCATTCACTACTACCAAACCCAATACAGCGATTAAGATAATCATAATAATGAACGTGGCAAGCAAGGCAGCTGTGCCGCCGATGACGCCAATTTCATCGCGTGCCATTTGGCCTAAACTTCGGCCATTGCGGCGCGTTGAGAAAAACAGCGTCACCATATCCTGCACTGCGCCACCCAGCACAGCACCAATCAAAATCCATAATGTGCCGGGTAAATAACCAAACTGCGCCGCCAGAGTTGGGCCAATCAACGGACCAGGACCGGCAATGGCTGCAAAATGGTGTCCGAAAACCACCCATTTATTCGTAGGAACAAAATCGCGGCCATCGTCCAATCTTTCGGCTGGAGTTGCGCGCGTTTCGTCTATCGTCAATACTTTTGCTGCAATCCATGCCGCATAAAAGCGATAAGCAATGGCGTAAATACAGATTGCTGCTGTAATTAACCACAGCGCATTGATGCTTTCACCACGATGCAAGGCAATCGTACCCAATGCAAAAGTGCCCAATAATCCAACTAATAACCAGAGAATGAGTTTGAAGTTTTTAGGCATGATTGTTGTCATCATTTCTTAATGAGGTTGTTGGTCTAAATAATGTCGATTAGTATAAATCACACTCGTGCTGTCAACCTAGCACTGCAATCAAACTGCATGCGACTGCTTACGGATGCTAAACTTAACCACCTTAAGAGCCCAATATTAAATACAAAGTAAATATGCCAAACAACTCAACCACGATTGTATTAAATAATTCTGCATCAAAAAAACTGTCGCCATTGGCTAACTTATGGCCTTTTTTAAGACCTTACCGCACCCGTGTTTTTTTAGCATTTTTGCTACTGTGTTTAGGCTCGGCCACTTTATTACTAGTGCCACTCGCCTTTCGCGATTTGATTGATTTTGGCTTTATTAGCGACGCAAGTGCTGCAAAACCAAGCACAGGCTTATTAGGTAATTTAAGTTTAAACGGTCATTTTTTGGTGATGTTTGTGCTGGCCGGGTTTTGGGCGCTGATGATTTCCATGCGTTATTACAATATTTCGTGGGTAGGTGAACGCGTCACAGCCGACCTGCGCAGTGCGGTTTATGGCCGAGTAATGACACAAAGCCCGCAGTTTTTTGAAACCACGCAAACAGGTGAAGTGTTATCACGCTTAACCGGCGATACCACACTGATTCAAACTGTGGTTGGCAGCTCAATTTCCATGGGACTACGCAGTTTATTTCAGTTTACTGGCGGCATGATTATGCTGGCTGTTACGAACCTTTACTTATTTTCACTGAATATTGGATTAATGTTGCTGTTGATTTTGCCGATCATTTTGATTGGGCGCAAAGTCAAAAAACTATCGCGCGAATCGCAAGACCGTATCGCAGATAGTTCTGCCATGGCGGGTGAGATATTGAATGCCATGCCAACCGTACAATCGTACACGCAGGAACAAGCCGAAATTTCACGTTTCACCACTAGCGCAAATATTAGTTTTACCACTGCATTAAAACGCGTAAAAGTACGCGCTGCGTTAACGCTATTAATGGTAACGGCAATACTAGGCACGATTATTTTTGTGCTGTGGATTGGCGCAAGACAAGTAAGCGCAGGCACGATGACAGGCGGCGAGCTGGCTTCATTTGTACTTTATGCATTAATGGTAGCCGGCGCAGTGGGTACCATGGCAGAAGTATGGGGAGAAGTGATGCGCGCGGCGGGTGCGACAGAGCGTTTATTAGAATTACTTCACGCTGATGCCGCGATTACAGAGCCTGAGAATGCACAAACATTAATCAATCCAACGCAGGCAGAAATCGAATTTAAAAACGTTATTTTTCATTATCCATCGCGCCCACAAATTGCCGCATTAGATAACGTTAACTTAACTATTGCCGCAGGTGAAACCGTTGCGTTAGTTGGCCCATCTGGTGCCGGAAAAACCACTTTATTCCAATGCTTGCTGCGTTTTTATGAGCCAACATCGGGCGAAATTACCATTAACGGCCAAGCAATCAATTCACTCAGTTTAACTAGCTTACGCGGCAATATCGCCATAGTCCCGCAAGATGCCGTGATTTTTTCCGCCAATGCTTTAGAGAATATTCGTTATGGCAAACCCAGCGCAACTGACGCAGAAGTGCTAGCTGCCGCCAAAGCAGCGCAAGTAGACGAGTTTATCCAAAAACTGCCAGATGGCTATCAAACATTCCTGGGTGAGCGCGGCACACGTTTATCTGGCGGCCAGCGGCAACGCATCGCCATTGCGCGAGCCATTTTAAAAGACGCACCGATTTTATTATTAGACGAAGCCACTAGCGCGCTGGATGCAGAAAGCGAGATTCTGGTGCAGCAAGGATTGAATGCCGCAATGCAGGGTCGCACTACCTTAATGATTGCGCACCGATTAAGCACAGTACAGAAAGCAGACCGTATTATTGTGTTGGAAAATGGTCGTATCGTGGAAACTGGCAGCCCTGCGCAGCTGCGTGAACAAGGCGGCTTGTATGCGCGTTTAGCTAAACTACAGCTGGCGTAAAGCGCCTGTGCATTTTATCTCGCATTCGAATAGTTTTGAACTCACATTAACCCTGCGTTTTTATCTCCTCTAACACCGAAGCTTTCACTTTACTTCGGTGCGCTCGCACTCAATTCGTGCATTCAATATGGCACTGCACTACTGCAAGCCAATCTAAAGCCCATACATTTATCCAATAAATTCAATTAGTTACAACCATACAGTTAACTGGCATAGCCTTTGCTATATATCAATCATGTTAAAGGTGATGATTGTTGATAATGACTTAATGCGAAGCAAACCGTTAAAACAATCGTTGATTGATAATGGGTTTGAAGTGATTGCGCATGTTGAAAATACCATCAACCTAGAAGCGAAATGCTGTGAAGTGAAGCCAGACATTGTCATTATCGATACCGACTCACCAACACGAGATACATTAGAGAATATTTGTGTGATGAGTATGCATGATCCGCGCCCTGTCGTGATGTTTACGCACGATGGGGATAAAGAAAAAATCAAGGCTGCTACACAAGCCGGCGTCAGTGCTTATGTAGTGGGTGATATTCCAAGTGAAAGGCTGACACCTGTGATCGATGCTGCCGTAGCAAGGTTTGAAGAGTTTAAAAATTTGCGCACTGAATTAAACATTGCGAATACCAAGCTGGATGAACGTAAAACTATTGAGCGTGCAAAAGGCTTGCTGATGAAACAGCGCATGATTGATGAAGATGAGGCTTATAGTTTATTGCGTAGCATGGCAATGAAGAAGAATATGAAATTGGCTGATTTATCGCACCAATTGAATGAAGCGGCCAAAATGCTGATTATTTAGTCGTTAAATGAATCGCCATTTGTAACACACCAGCTTGTAATAAATTTTGCAGTAAAAATGCATGACCCAACGATGGGTGATGCAACATTAAAAAATGATGCCAAAGTTGGCGTCAGCAATAGCAAAAGACAAAGACGTCTTAGTAATGGGATTAAACCTCATTGTTAAGACGTCTTTTTTATTGGGCAAAGCTTTAGGAATTAACACCTTAAAACTTCAATTTTTTTAACGAAGGAATGAATGTGGACAATCAAGACAAAATGAAAGCCATCACTACTCATGACAATAGCAGCAATGTGAATAGCGTTGATGCTGACCGTCGGCAGTTTTTTAAACACACCATCGCAGGTGCATTTGGAGCAGCGACCATGATGAATATCGTTCCAGCAGGTATTAAAAACATGGCTTATGCAGCTGGTAGCGATGCGCCAGAAATCACCGAAGTCAAAATAGGTTTTATTCCATTAACCGATTGCGCACCGATTGTCGTAGCTGCCGAAATGGGTTTTGACAAAAAATATGGCATTAAGATTGTCCCAGCTAAACAAGCTTCATGGGCAGCAATTCGCGATAAAACGGTGAATGGCGAGTTACACGCATCGCATGTGCTGTATGGCTTGGTATATGGCGTACAACTGGGTATTGGCGGCCAGCAGAAAGACATGAAAGTGTTGATGAGTTTAAACAATAATGGCCAGGCGATCACCTTATCCAACCAGTTAAAAGATAAAGGCGTAAAAGACGGCAAATCATTAAAGCGCGTGATGACTAACGAAAACCGCGATTTTACTTTTGCGCAGACCTTTCCTACCGGCACACACGCCATGTGGCTGAACTACTGGCTGGCAGCAAACGGCATTGACCCAGTTAAAGACATCAAAAACATCGTCGTTCCGCCACCACAAATGGTCGCGAATATGCGTATCGGGAATATGGATGGCTACTGTGTGGGCGAGCCTTGGAACGCACGTGCGATATACGACAAGCTTGGTTTTACCGTGACGACTTCACAAGACATCTGGACGGACCACCCGGAAAAAGTATTGGGTACTACCGCTGAGTTCGTGGCGAAAAATCCGAACACCGCTCGCGCGATGATCGCCGCTATCTTAGATGCTTGCAAGTACATCGATGCAATGGAAAACCGTACAAAAGTAGCCAAATTGATTTCTGGTAAGGCTTATGTGAATACCGCAGAAGAAGTGATTGCCGGCCGTTTTGTGGGTGATTACGACAATGGCAATGGCAGAAAATACAAAGATCCTAATTACATGAAATTTTATAACGATGGTGCGGTTAACTTCCCTTACCTGTCTGACGGCATGTGGTTCTTAACGCAGCATAAACGCTGGGGCATGCTGAAAACTGATCCGGATTATTTAGGCGTTGCCACAAAAGTAAACGAAATCAAACTTTACTCTGAAGCAGCGAGTTTAGTTGGCGCGAGCATTCCAAAAGATGTGATGCGCAGCAGCAAACTGATGGACGGCGTGGTGTGGGATGGCAAGAATCCAGCCGCCTATGCAGCGGGTTTTAAAATTAAAGCTTAATTAAAAACTACAGCCTGATTTTAATTAACCCTTGTGGGCATCACCCGAAGCTTGTCAGTATCCCCTGCAATTTTCGGGTGAAGCAAACATCTAGTTACAAACACTAAGTGGCGACTATTTCAATGCAAAAAAGGAGCGCAACATGAGCGCAGTCAATATCAATAAAGATAGTTTAAAGCTACAGGAAAGTTTACAGCAAGTGACTAATGAAACTACGGTAGATAGCCTTGTCGCGGCGAACGAAGATAACACGCACATGAAAATGTTAAATAGTAAAACCAAGGCAAACTTACCGCATGTGGCTAAAGCTAAAACCACTGCGCAGATTAAAACCATAGCGTTTTTTAAAACTACTATTCCGCCTGTATTCGGCATTTTGTTATTTTTAGCAGTTTGGACATTAATTTCTCATCAGCAACCTGTACTACCCGGCCCAGTCAGCACTTGGCATTCTGCAGCGGAGTTGTTTGCGCACCCTTTCCATCAAAACAGTCCGGATGATCAAGGTATCGGCTGGAATATCCTATCTTCCCTGCAACGGGTCGGTTTAGGCTTTGGCTTGGCAGCCTTAGTGGGTATTCCACTGGGTTTTATTATCGGTCGTTATGAGTTTATGTCACGCATGACCGCACCGGTTATCGGCCTGCTGCGTCCTGTATCACCACTAGCTTGGTTGCCTCTGGGTTTACTGGTGCTAAAAGCCGCTGGCCCGGCCGCAATCTGGGTAATCTTTATATCCAGTATCTGGCCAATGGTCATCAACACGGCAGTCGGTGTCAGCAAAGTGCCGCAAGACTATATGAACGTCGCCAAAGTGCTGAATTTAAGTGAATGGAAAATCATCACCAAGATTTCATTCCCCTACGTATTGCCTTATATGATGACAGGTGTACGTCTTTCAATCGGCATTGCCTGGCTAGTGATTGTAGCGGCAGAGATGCTGAACGGCGGCGCGGGCATTGGTTTCTGGTTGTGGGATGAATACAACGCCTCTAATTATGAACACATCATTATCGCAATCTTTGTAGTGGGAATTGTTGGCTTGTTGCTTGAGCAGATACTGACTGTAATCGCTAACCGTTTTAATTACGAATAAGGGATAAGCAAATGTCTAAAATTTCAAATGAGAACATTTCCATCAAAAAACTCGGTAAAGCTACCAATAAAATCACAGAGCGCTATGTGCATATTGAAGATGTTGGCATGCGCTTTGTCACCAAAAAAGGCGAATTCGAAGCATTAAAAAACATTAACTTAAGCATTACACAAGGTGAGTTCGTATCGATTATCGGCCACTCTGGTTGTGGCAAATCAACCGTGCTGAACCTGATTGCAGGTTTATTGCAACCCACTAGCGGCAACCTGTTTTGTGCAGGCCGTGAAATCTCTGCACCTGGGCCAGAGCGTGCCGTTGTATTTCAAAACCACTCTTTACTGCCATGGTTAAGCTGTTTTGAAAACGTGTTTTTGGCAGTTGAGCGCGTATTTGGCAGTGAATCGAAAGTGCAGCAAGAAGCACGCACTTATGCCGCACTGGATTTGGTTGGCTTAAGTCATGCGATTGAAAAACGCCCGAATGAAATATCTGGTGGCATGAAACAACGCGTGGGCATCGCCAGAGCGTTAGCCATGGAACCAAAAGTGTTATTGCTTGATGAGCCTTTTGGCGCGCTGGATGCATTAACTCGTGCTGGTTTACAGGATGAGCTGATGAAGATCATGCAGAAGTCTGGGACAACTGCAGTGATGGTGACACACGACGTAGATGAAGCCGTGTTGCTGTCAGACCGCATCGTGATGATGACCAACGGCCCAAGTGCCACCATCGGCGAGATTCTGGATGTGCAATTGCCTTATCCGCGCAAGCGGCTTGAGCTGGCTGAAGACAAGCAATACAACCATTTACGTTCTGAATTACTGAAGTTTTTATATGAACGCCATGCCAAAAAAGCGGCTTAAACATTAACACATGCATTACTTACCTTCATTTAACACTTACTTATAAAGATAAATACAATGAAAAAATCTAATCCATTTAAACTGAATTTACTCACATTTAATTTATGTTTAGCCTTAACTGGCTTTGCCAGCTCGGCACATGCAGAAGACGCAACCGAAGAAGTAGACGAATATACGTTTCTAGATTCAATCAAAGATGGCAAAAACTTAACCAGTTTCAGGTTACGTTATGAACATGTCGGGCAAGATGGTTTAGCGGTTGCACCAGTAGCAAACGATGAATTAAAAGATGCAGAAGGATTAACTGTACGTAGCCTGGTGGGTTGGCAAACTGCGCCATTTCACAACTTTAGTTTTGCAGGGCAATTAATCGGCGTGACTAAGCTGATGGATAACTTTAATGACCGCAAAGGCAACGTGACGGAAGTGGATAAGGCTGGTTATGCGCCTATCGTTGACCCTAGCCATTTTGACATCAATCAACTTTATGTGGATTGGACTGGCATTAAAAACACGCGTTTCCGTCTGGGTCGCCAGCAAGTCAATTTAGATAATGTGCGTTTTATCGGTGACATTGGCTTTAGGCAAGTCATGCAGGTATTCGATGGTGCTTCAGTGTTAAACAAATCACTACCTGATACAGAAGTGTATTTAGCGCACTTTGAACAAGCGACTCAAATCACCACCAAACAGCGCGATGGCGATTTGGAAGTTGCCAATGTTAAGTACTTCATCTCGCCAACCGAGACCATAGTGGGTTATGGTTATTTATCCAATATGGATGATCTAGGTTTTGGCAATGCTTGGTTTGGTGCAGGCTCATTGAATAACAACGGCAGACCCAATTTAACTGCAGACCAATCCAACAAAACATTGGGTTTACGTTTAGATGGCGTACATCCGTTCAACCCGAACTTAAGAGCTTTATACACCGCAGAATATGCCAAACAAACCGATTATGCCGATGGCGACAAACGCATTGATGCGCATTATTACAAACTAGGCGGCGGCGTAGGTATTGATAATTTCAGCATTCGTGTCGACCAAGAGTTGCTATCCAGCAACGATAGCCAATATGCGTTTCAAACGCCATTTGGTACTAACCACCTGTTCCAGGGTTGGGTAGATAAATTCCTAGTCACACCTAGACAAGGGATCAAAGATACGTTTGTAACCGCCACTTATAAATATGCCGATATCTTGTTCTTTGCTGATTACCACGTTCTTAAATCAGATGAAGACTTCAACACGGTTGGCAGCGGCGCTACGACTAATGGGAATAAATACGGCACAGAGTGGAACGTAGCGGCTACCTACAATTGGACTAAAAACATCATGACTAAATTTGAATATGGCAAATATAGCGAGAACGATCATTATGCCGCAGGTGCTAATACGCCTAATAATGTTGCGGGCAATCGCAACCGTATTCGCGACACAGAAAAGCTCTGGTTAACAGCTATGTATACGTTCTAGCGATATCGCATTATCTACATTTATAAGAGCGCACTATTTTGGTTCACTAAAATGGTGCGCTCGCTGTTTTGGTGCGTCAATTTAGAGGTATTTGCACCAAAAATTCAGCAAGCCAATGTATTTAAACGTAAAAAACTTTTTTAGAGCGTAAAAAATAGTGGCACATTAATTGCCAATATATGGTCGTCAGGTCAAAAACTTTGTATCAACAACTTTGAAGTAAATATTATGCAAAAAATGAAATTAGTAGTAGTGGGCAACGGCATGGCAGGCATGCGCGTGGTAGAAGAATTGCTAAAAATCGCACCGCATATTTACGATATCACCGTGTTTGGTGATGAGCCATACCCCAATTACAACCGTATCATGCTATCGCCCGTGCTGGCGAACGAGCAAACCATTAACGATATTATTTTGAATACGCGTGAATGGTATGCCGCTAACAATATCACGCTGTATACCAGCGCCCGCATCAATAAAATCGACCGTAAAAACCGCGTGGTTTATGCGGAAGACGGCACTAGCGCCGAATATGATCGCCTATTATTGGCTACCGGCTCAAAACCGTTTATGTTGCCGATTCCCGGTGCAGATTTAAAAGGTGTCATTGGTTATCGCGATATTAAAGATACCAATGACATGATTGATGCTGCCAAAGCACATAAACATGCAGTGGTCATCGGCGGCGGATTGCTTGGCTTGGAAGCTGCAAACGGCTTGAAAATTCAAGGTATGGATGTGACGGTGATTCACCGCAACGAATGGCTGTTAGAAAGGCAACTGGACAAAACTGCAGGCAAAATGCTGCAACAAAATCTGGAAGCCAAAGGGCTTAAATTCCAGTTAAATCAAAATACCAAAGAGCTTACAGGTGATAGCTCTGGCCGCGTTAACGCCATTCACTTTGCCGATGGCACCCAATTGCCTGCCGATTTGGTGGTAATGGCGGTTGGTATTCGCCCTAATTTTTCACTAGCAGAATCTGCAGGCATTTACTGCAACAAAGGTATCGTGGTGAACGATACGATGCAAACATACGATCCACGTATCTATTCAGTGGGCGAGTGTGTCGCACACCGCGGTATTTCATACGGTTTGGTTGCGCCATTATTCGAAATGGCAAAAGTTTGTGCAACGCATTTGGCTAACTTTGGCATCGGCTCATACAAAGGCTCTGTCACCTCTACCAAATTAAAGGTAACAGGTATCGATTTATTCAGCGCTGGCGATTTTGCTAGCGGTGATGATATTGCTGATGATGGCAGGGAAGAAATAGTTTTGCACGACGCAGTTGGCGGGGTTTACAAAAAACTCGTCATTAAAAATGACAAAATCATTGGCAGCGTGCTTTATGGTGATACCGCAGATGGTGCGTGGTATTTCCAAATGCTGCGTGATGCAAAACCGATTCATGAAATTCGTGATTCCTTAATGTTTGGGCAAGATAGCTTGGGCAACTCAGGCCACCAAGGCCAGGATAAAGCCGCCGCCATGACCAACGAAATGGAAGTGTGCGGTTGTAATGGTGTCTGCAAAGGCACCATTGTTAAAGCGATTCAAGACCAAGGCTTGTTCACCATCGATGATGTAAAAAAACAAACTAAAGCTGGCTCAAGCTGCGGCAGTTGCGTGGGTTTAGTTGAGCAAATCCTAGCGTCAACTTTAGGTGGCGGTTATGCGCCTCCATCCACTAGCAAAGCCATTTGTGGTTGTTCCGATAAAAACCACGAAGAAGTGCGCGCAGAGATTCGCACGCATAAATACCTGAATATTCCAGATGCAATGAAAGGCATGAATTGGCGTACGCAAAATGGCTGTGCAACTTGCAGACCGGCACTGAACTATTACTTGCTTTCTACCTGGCCACATGAAGCGGTGGATGATCCGCAATCGCGCTTTATTAACGAGCGTGTGCATGCCAATATCCAGAAAGATGGTACTTATTCGGTTATTCCGCGTATGTACGGCGGCGTAACCACGCCTGACCAATTACGCAAGATTGCCGATGTAGCCGAGAAGTATGCCGTGCCAATGGTAAAAGTCACTGGCGGCCAACGGATTGACTTGCTGGGCGTAAAAAAAGAAGACTTAGTTGATATGTGGAAAGACCTTGATATGCCATCCGGCTATGCTTACGCCAAAGGTATTCGCACCGTTAAAACCTGCGTCGGCTCTGAATTCTGCCGTTTTGGTACGCAAGACTCTACGCAAATGGGTATCGATATCGAAAAAGCTTTCGACCATATGTGGGCACCGCACAAAGTCAAATTCGCCGTATCCGGTTGCCCAAGAAATTGTGCAGAGTCTGGCATTAAAGACGTTGGCATTATCGGCGTCGATTCTGGCTGGGAAATCTATGTAGGCGGTAACGGCGGTATCAAAACCGAAGTGGCGCAATTCCTGTGCAAAGTCAAAACTTCGGAGGAAGTGCTGGAATACTCTGGTGCCTTTATCCAAATCTACCGTGAAGAAGCGCGCTATTTAGACCGTACCGTGCATTGGATTGAGCGCGTTGGTCTGGAATATGTGAAACAACGCGTGCTGGAAGATAGCGAAGGACGTAAAGCTGCTTACGAACGCCTGTTGTTTGCGCTGCAAGGTGCAATCGAACCTTGGTCTGAACGCGTGCAGAAACGTGCAGAACATAAAGAGTTCGAGACCATTACCGTTTAAAGCAAACCTTCATCATTTACTTAACACTCAAAAACATCTCAAAAATTAAGCGTTTTTGAGTGTTAAGTTTAATTATTATCTTTAGGAAATAAGCCATGAAAAGTAGTTTTTGGAAAGCTGGCCATACGCCAACCTTGCTATCCTCTTTTTTGTATTTTGATTTAAGTTTTATGGTGTGGGTTCTACTAGGGCCATTGGCAGTGCAAATCGCTACCGATTTACAGTTAACTCCAGCGCAAAAAGGCCTGATGGTCGCTACGCCTGTACTCGCAGGTGCATTATTGCGTATTTTTATGGGCGTTCTAGTCGATCAGATCAAGCCTAAAAATGCGGGTACGATTGGGCAAATTATTGTGATTTTTAGCCTGTTAACTGCCTGGTTGCATGGCTTACATACTTTTCAACATACATTATTACTGGGTATTGGCTTAGGTTTTGCTGGCGCTGCATTTGCGGTCGCATTGCCATTGGCAAGTCGCTGGTATCCGCCTGAACACCAAGGCACGGCTTTAGGCATTGCGGGTGCAGGTAACTCTGGCACTGTATTCGCCGCGCTATTCGCACCAAGTTTGGCGGTAGCTTATGGCTGGAATAATGTATTTGGCTTAGCCCTGATTCCATTGGGCATTGTCTTTGCCATTTACTTGATTTATGCAAAAGATAGTCCAGAAACACCCAGCGCAAAATCATTAAGCCAATATATGGCGATATTAAAAGACAAAGACGCTTGGTGGTTTATGTTTTTCTACAGCGTGACTTTTGGTGGTTTTGTTGGCTTGGCTTCATCATTAACCATTTATTTCAATGACTTATATAGCTTAGGCCCAGTGGTTGCCGGTTATTGCACAGCTGCTTGCGTATTTGCCGGTTCATTAGTGCGCCCAATCGGCGGCATGATTGCGGATCGCATCGGCGGCATTCGTACATTGCTCGCCATGTATTCAATCGCCGCAATCCTGTTATTCATCATGAGTTTTGGGCAAGCAACTTATCAATTAGCATTAGCCATCATTATTCCAGTAATGGCAGTATTGGGGATGGGTAACGGCGCGGTATTTCAATTAGTGCCGCAACGTTTCCGCAAGGAAATCGGTGTCATGACTGGTTTAGTGGGCATGGCAGGCGGTGTGGGTGGTTTTTATTTGGCCGCAAGCCTGGGTTACGTTAAGCAGGCAACTGGCAGTTACCAAATAGGTATACTGGTTTTTGCAGGCCTTGCTGTACTGGCAACGATTGGCTTAAGTGGTGTAAAAACACGCTGGAGAACCACTTGGGGCAGTGCGGTTAACACTGCGGCCAAAGTGTAATTAACCATTGACTGACTCATGCCCTTCAAAAATTAAATACATTTTTCAGTTGTATAACGCTATCACCACATGTCGCTAAAATTTGAAATTGCTCAATCCAGCCTGACAGGGCCAAGGCCACGTAATGAAGATTACGTGGGCGTAGTGACGCCAATCAATGAGCAATTGAGCATCAAAGGCTCGCTCATTGCAGTGGCAGATGGTGTGAGTGGAAGCGCGGGCGGCGGCGAAGCGTCTGAGATGACGATTCGCAACATTTCGACTGATTACTTCGCCACACCGGACACTTGGGAGCCATCTACCGCATTAGATAAAGTGATTACCGCCGCGAATCGCTGGCTGATTTCACAAGCCAATGCCAATCGCGACTTGGCTGGTATGGCGACTACGCTGTCACTGATTATTTTGCGCGGCCAACGTTATTATCTGGCGCATGTTGGCGATACGCGCATCTATTTGCTACGCGATAATGTGTTAACCCAACTGACGACCGACCACGTTTGGGATAGGCCAGATATGCGTCACGTGCTAAAACGTGCAGTCGGACTGGATGCACATTTGGCCGTGGATTTAGCCGAAGGTGCGCTGCATGTAGGCGATATTTTTGCCTTGATGACTGACGGCGTCTGGGAAACCTTAGGCGAAAAAGCTATTCATGAAGGCTTAAAAAAATTCGATAGTGTGCAGATGATTGCCAATCATCTCACCAAAACAGCGCTAAGCCAGCAAAGCGGTGACAATTCGACTGCTGTTATCGTCAAGATCACACAACTGGGCGCAGATACGTTAACTGAACGCATTGCTGGTGGAAAACATCTAGCTTTACCACCAAAACTGGCCATCAATGATTCTATTGATGGATTTGTTGTAGAGGATATCCTGCATGAATCACGCGCAAGCCTGCTTTACAAAGTTCGCCAACTGAGTACCAAACAATTATTCGTATTAAAAACGCTACAACCTGCACTAACCAATGATATTGAGAGTTGCAACGGCCTGCTGAACGAAGAATGGCTGGGCAAGCGCGTTGTCTCACAATATATCCCGCAGGTACTGACCCTATCGCTTGAAAAACGTAGTAAGTTATATTTTGTGATGAGCTGGCACGAAGGCGCAACTTTGCAGCAGCGTTTGGATAATGGACACTATTTTACTGTCGCGGGTACTGCCAAGATTGGTATGGACATCATGCGCGGCATCGGTGCCTTGCATCGCTTGAATATTATGCATCGCGATATCAAACCCGCGAATATCCATCAAGCCAGTGACCAGCGTCTGCGTATTTTGGATCTGGGCGTGGCATTAAGTACCGGCGCTGAAATAATTGGCGCTACACAAAATCCTGGCACGCCGAGTTTTATGGCACCTGAGTTATTTGACGGTGCAGTGGCGAATGCACAAACCGATATTTATGCCGCCGGTGTCACACTCTATCATTTGCTGACGCGCAAATATCCGTATGGCGAAATTGAGCCGTTTCAGCACCCCAAATTCGGCACACCTACCCCGCTCACGCGTTACCGCCCTGATATTCCCTACTGGTTAGAGAACATCATCTTAAAAGCTATTGCGCGCGATCCGCAGTTGCGATTTGAAACGGCAGAAGAGATGTTGCTGGCATTGGAACACGGTGAATTGAAGCCATTATTAGCACCAGCGCGTACGCCCCTGATTGCACGCGCCAGATTAGTGAAGTGGCAATGGATCGCCATTTTTTCATTCATTATCAACATATTCCTGATCTACTTACTTTTGGTTTCCTGATGAGGTATTTTTAAAGTGATGAGTATTTTAGTGTTAAGTATTTTCAACGTTTTTTGTATATTTAAAGTTATTTAGTACAAAGGTTAAATTATGAGCAATTGGGTTAAAGTAGCGCCGTTTGAAGAAATTCCTAAATTAGGCGCGCGCGTTGTACGCACAAAAGATAGTGAACAAAAAGAATTCGACATCGGTGTGTTTCGCACAGAAGATGATCGTATTTTTGCGATTAACAATAGCTGTCCGCACAAAGCTGGACCTTTGTCGCAAGGCATTGTGTATGGCGACAAAGTCGCTTGCCCGTTACATTCCTGGAAGATTAGTTTGGTAGACGGCAAAGCCGAAGAGCCGGATGTGGGAGAGACTGCCTGTTTCAATACCAAAATTGAAGACGGTATCGTGTATTTGGAATTAAAAGCCAAGTAAAAAAGACAAGAAAATTGGACGCTTCAATCAAACAAACTAAAAGTACTTGTTGCTACTGCGGTGTTGGCTGCGGAGTGATTATTCACTCACAAAATGACAAAATTATTGACGTTAAGGGTGACACAGAACATCCAGCCAACTTTGGTCGTCTTTGTACCAAAGGCTCTACGCTGCATTTAACGGCAAAATTGGATAATCGTCTGTTATATCCAGAGATGCGCTTAACCCGTGAAGCAACGCGCAAGCGTGTTTCGTGGGATGTATCACTGGATTACTTAACCGAAAAATTCGCGCAGACCATTGAAAAACATGGTCCCGATTCGGTTGCCTTTTATATCTCTGGCCAGCTGCTTACAGAAGATTACTATGTATTTAATAAGCTTGCTAAAGGCTTGATTGGCACCAATAACGTCGATACCAATTCACGTTTATGTATGAGCTCAGCTGTCGCAGGCTACAAAACCACATTGGGCGCAGATTCGCCACCCGCATGTTACGAAGACATCGACCATACCAACTGCCTGTTTATCGCAGGCAGTAATACCGCATTTGCGCACCCGATTATTTTCAGGCGTATCGAAGATGCTAAAGCCAAGAATCCCGATTTAAAAATCGTGGTGGTTGATCCGCGCAAAACCGATACTGCACGTTCAGCCGATTTACATCTGGCTATTTTACCTGGTACCGATGTTGCCTTATTCAATGGTTTGTTGCATGTGATGCTGTGGGAAGGCTTGCTGGATATGGCCTACATTAAAGCGCACACTAACGGCTTTGATGAGTTAAAAGAAACCTTGCGCGAATATACGCCTAAAATGGTGGCGGATATTTGCGGCATCAAGCAAGCAGATATCATTCAGGCCGCCAAGTGGTTTGGCGCAGGTCCAAGCTTAAGCATGTACTGCATGGGTTTAAATCAAAGCATTCATGGTACCGAAAAAAATGCCGCGCTGATTAATCTGCACTTGGCTACTGGTCAGATTGGTAAAAAAGGCGCAGGACCGTTCTCATTAACTGGTCAGCCAAATGCCATGGGCGGCCGTGAAGTGGGCGGCATGGCTAACTTGATGTCTGGCCATAGAGATTTGAATAATGCCGAACATCGCGCAGAAGTCGCCAAATTATGGGGCATAGATTCAGTCCCAGAAACTGCAGGAAAAACAGCGATTGAAATGTTTGACGCGGTAAAAACAGGTGAAATAAAAGCCATCTGGATTGCCTGTACCAATCCAGCGCACTCCATGCCAGACCTTAACAATGTATTAACTGCATTAGGCAATGCAGAATTAGTGGTTGTGCAAGACGCCTACAACAATACCGATACCTGCGCGTATGCTGATGTGTTGTTACCAGCCAGCACTTGGGGTGAAAAAGAGGGCACTGTCACCAATTCAGAACGCCGTATTACGCGTGTGAACCCTGCCGTGCCGCCGCCAGCAGAAGCCAAGCACGACTGGGCAATTATGGTCGATTTTGCGCAGCGTTTAGAAAAACGCTTGTTAAAAAACGATGCTAAACAATCGCATTTATTTGCCTTTAATACTACAGAAGACATTTTCAACGAACACCGCGAATCCACACGCGGACGTGATTTGGATATTACTGGTTTGAGTTATGGCTTGTTAACCGAAAATGGCCCGCAGCAATGGCCGTTTAAAACGGGCGAATCACAAGGCGTAGCGCGCCTTTATGCAGATGGCGTTTTCCAGAAGCCAGATGGCAAAGCACAATTTGCAAACGCGGTTTATAAAGGCACCGCAGATAAAACTGATGCGCGGCATCCGCTGCATTTGCTGACAGGTCGTTTACGCGACCAATGGCATGGCATGAGTCGCACAGGTACAACTTCGCAGCTATTTAACCACGTAGAAGAACCTGCTATACAGATGAATGCGGATGACATGATGCGCCGCAATATCAAGAGCGGCGATATCGTAAAAGTACAGAATAAGCGTGGCAGCATGGTGTTGCCTGCGCAAGCGTCTACCGATGTGCAACCTTCGCAAACGTTTATTGCCATGCACTGGGGCAAGCAATTTATGCACGGCCTGGGTGTTAATGCGTTAATGCCACCCAATTTTGATAAAACCTCAAAACAGCCGGAACTGAAACATACCGCCATTAAGATTGAGAAATTAGACTTGCCGTGGCGCATGACAGTGATGCGCGCTGTGAGTGATTTGAGCATGCTGCAAAAAATTCGTGCCTTGCTGCCACATTTTGAGTATGCAAGTTGCGGTCTGTTTGGCCGTGAATCAGCCAATGGTATCGGCATGCTGATTTTACGCGCAGCACACACAGGCACGCCAATATCTGACAATCCAGAAATAGATTTGATTACCCAAATAGATACGATTTTAGGTATGACAGACGAAATGCCGCTGCTTAACTACAATGACGCTAAACGCGGTATCAGCAAACGTATTTTGGTGGAGAATGACCAAGTAACAGGCGTGCGTTTGATGGGTGAAACACTGGCAGCCGATTGGTTAAAAGACGTGATGTCCAGCGGTAGCTTTACCGATGAATTGCGTCGCTGGGCGTTAGCGCCTGTCGTTGCACCGCCAACCGGGCAAAAAGGTCGTGGCAAAATCGTGTGTAACTGCCTAGATGTTTCGCAAAATGAAATTATCGATAATATTGAGCTAGGTGCAGACTTAATCACTTTACAAAATAAACTCAAATGCGGTACAGAGTGTGGGTCTTGCGTGCCTGAATTGAAAAAATTAGTGCAAATGCACGGTAAGTTCTAAAAGCGCAAATGCATAGCAATTTTTAAAACTTAATTTTGTTTTAAACACATGGCATTAAGCGCTTTAAAGAGCTTAATGCCATGCACGTTAATTGACTCTAAAACAATTTAGTGTGATACCGCAGGTTTACGCATAGTCACGAACTCTTCAGCCGCAGTCGGATGTATACCAATCGTGCTATCGAATACAGCTTTAGTAGCACCTGCACGAATCGCCACCGCAAATCCCTGGATAATCTCACCCGCATCTGGTCCTACCATATGCATGCCAACGACTTTATCAGTACTGCGCACCACGACCATTTTCATGAATGTGCGCTCGCTACTGCCTGATAATGTATTTTTCATGGGCTTGAAATCAGTTTTATAAATATCAATATCCGCTGGATATTTTTCCAGCGCCTGCGCCTCACTTAAACCCACAGTACCAATGCTAGGCTGACTAAACACAGCGGTCGGAATATTATCGTAATCCACTTTTTTGTTGTGTGCGGCATATAGTTTATTCACCAAAGCCATTCCTTCAGAGGTTGCCACTGGCGTTAAATTCACGCGATTGGTCACATCACCCAGCGCATAAATGGATGGCACATTGGTTTGATAATCATCATTCACTTTAATCGCACCCACTTCGTCCAGTGTCACACCCAATGCCTCAAGCCCCAGATTTTTGGTATTAGGCACACGTCCAGTGGCGTACATGACTAACTCAGCAGCGACGGTTTCACCATTTGTGGTATGCACGGTTAAACCTTCGCAATCCAAATTAATCTTGTCTACGCTGGTATTAAACATAAACTTGATGCCTTTTTTGGTCATTTCTGCAATCAAGAAGTCGCGAATATCTTCATCGAAACCACGCAAAACTTTAGCGCCACGCTCAAAAATCGTTACATCAACACCCAAGCCATGCAAAATACCTGCAAATTCAACAGCAATATAACCGCCGCCGACAATCACCATTTGTTTAGGTAACACAGGTAAATTAAAAATCTCATTTGAAGTCACGATATGTTCTTTGCCTTCAACTTCTGGTACGAACGGCCAACCGCCTGTTGCCACTAAAATACGTTCTGCCGTATAACTTTTATCGCCTACTTTCACGGTATGTGCATCAAGCAAAGTCGCACGACCATTTATCACGAACACCTGACTATCGCGTAGCAATTTATCGTATACACTTTGTAAACGATTGATCTCTCTATCTTTATTAGTGACTAAATTTTCCCAGGTAAAAGCAGAATCACCCACTTTCCAGCCAAAACCAGCTGCAGCCGCAAAACTTTCAGAAAATTGTGATGCATACACGTACAGCTTTTTAGGTACGCAACCCACATTGACGCAAGTACCGCCAAAATAATGGTCTTCTGCAATCGCGACTTTTGCACCATGCCCTGCTGCCATACGCGCTGCACGTACGCCGCCAGAGCCTGCGCCTATTACAAATAAATCATAATCGTATTGAGTTGTAGGAGTGTATATAGACAATTTATTTCTCTTTAATATGCTAATTAATATAGTCGGGGCAAATTAGTTGCTTGGTTAATTTCAAGATTAGTTATTACTTTAGTGTTAAGCAAAAGCACTTTAAATAAAAAGGGCGATGCAAATCACATCGCCCTTTTTAATGCCTAAGTTTTAATGTTAAGCGGGCTTATTTTTTCAAATAATTTAACATTGTGTCAGCATCAGACACTTCAAATGGGTCATCACCGAAGTCGTCAGATTTACCAGCTTCAGCAAAAAGTTGTTTCACTTCGCCGTCTTCTACTAATGCTGAATAGCGCCATGAACGATCACCGAAACCAAGGTTATTCTTTTTCACTAACATATTCATGCCACGTGTGAAGTCACCATTACCGTCTGGTAACATTTTTACATTCTTAACGCCTAGGTTCTTACCCCATTGGAACATCACAAATGCATCGTTTACACTGACGCAGTAGATTTCATCTACGCCTGCTGCTTTGAATTCCGCATATTTAGCTTCATAGCCCGGTAAATGCGTGCTTGAACAAGTTGGTGTGAATGCACCTGGAAGTGCCACAATCACTACTTTTTTGCCCTTAAAGATGTCATCTGTTGTGACATCTTGCCAACGGAATGGATTTTCACCGCCGATGCTCTCATCACGCACGCGGGTTTTAAAAGTTACGTTTGGTACTCTTGCCATGATTATTTCCTTTTCAGTGATTAAAAACAGGTTGTCAAAACATTAAAATGTTATTGCTTTCGACCTTGAGTAACATCATACACAATATACAGCTAACATTAAATTTAATTGTATTTATTTATTCAATAAGTTTTACTTATCAAAAAATGCGTCGGACAAATTTAAAGATGCAATACTTTGATGAAGCTTTTATGAAAACTCCATTCGACTTTTACAACTTATTATCAAACGACCCAAGCTAAAGTAGCCCATGCTCGACAAAAGACATGGTGTGATTTCCCGCTACAATAAAATGATCCAGCACTTTCAAATCCACCAAAGCTAATGCCTGCTTGAGTTGCCTAGTGATTAATTCATCCGCCTGACTTTGTTTTGCTACGCCAGAAGGATGATTATGCGCAAAAATAACACTCGCCGCATTATGATGCATCGCACGTTTTACTACTTCACGCGGATAAACACTGGTTTCGGTGAGCGTGCCGCTAAACATTTGCTCACTAGCCTGCAGGCGATTCTGTGCATCTAAAAATAATACCAAAAATACCTCTTTATTCAAGTTGCCCAGCTTTAAGACTAGATAATCGTGCACTTGTTGCGGCGATTCGAATATATCTTTTTGTTGCAATTTCTCACTTAATGCGCGGCGACTCATTTCAAATATAGCTTGCAACTGCACGTATTTACTGGAACCGATGCCATGCACCTGGCTTAACTCTTGTTCCGTTGCACTAAAGATAGCGTTTAAGCTGCCAAATTTCGTGAGTAAGTCGCGTGCTAAATCGACTGCACTCTTACCCACAACCCCTACCCGCAAAAATATTGCCAGCAACTCTGCATCCGACAATGCCTCGGCACCCAGTTCAATCAGTTTTTCGCGTGGCCGCTCTGCCGCTGGCCAATCCCTTATTCCCATAATAAGCCCGCCCTATTATTTAGCTCACATTTACTTTGTTTGTACCGATTTTAACCAGCCGATTTCTTGCGCGGTTTTATGCCCGATTATCGTTTGTGCAAGGCTTTTAGGTATTTCAGCGTGTGATGCATTGATTGGCACCCGCCCACCCATTAACTCAGCAAAATCTTGTGGGTAAAGCGGCTGTTTATCCGGCTCCGCAAATCCATCAGGGAAAATTGGGTGCGTGCTATTTAAATCGTACTTATCGGTTGCAGTCAAAGTGTGCAATAACTCGTGCGCCAAAATCACTAAATTCTGCTTGGCATATTTTGCCTCACCAAACAGGTTAACACGGCCAATACGGCCTTTATTCAGCGCGGTAGAATGACTTAAAACTGGATTGATTTTTGGATGATGGTAGAGCAGATAAAGTTTAATATCAGGTTTAACACTCACTTTAGGACTATTCTGCCAAGCAAACAATCTGAATTTTAAACTCCAGACAATGGTATCCAGCAAGCTGTTATTTTTAGGCGGCGCGGCTGGAATTTCATGTACTTCATCACCCAATAGCACTTCAACTGGGCGACGCATGCCGAGATCGTAACGCGCGGCTTCTTCTGCAAAATAAGCGGCTACTGGCTCAAAATCATTCCGCGTTAAAGTATTAATGTAAGCGTTTACTTCCGTGGCTGCCTCTGGATTACCGGCATCCACATTGATTGGATATACAGCAACATAAAAATTGTCTTTCCAATCCAAGTCCGCTTTATCTAAAAATGTTTGCTGGACAACAGTGCCTAAAATAATCAGCAAAATAAATATCCTGAGACTTTTCCACATGGCGCTTCTCGTTATTAGTTTTTTAATAGTTTATCAGCATTAATCTAGCAAACAGTGCGCACATCGCAATTGCTTAGGCTTTGATATAAAATCACAGCATGATAGCGAATAAAAAACTTGTATTAGGCATAACGGGCGGCATTGCTGCTTACAAAGCTGCTGAACTGGTGCGCCTGTTAATTAAATCCAATGTTGACGTACAGGTTGTAATGACAGAAGCAGCCTGTCAATTCATTACTCCTATCACCATGCAAGCGCTATCTGGAAAGCCGGTGTTCATTGGCATGTGGGATACCAAAGTTGGTAACGGCATGCCGCATATTGAATTAAGCCGCGAAGCAGATGCGATTTTAATCGCGCCTGCCAGCGCAGACTTTTTGGCCAAACTGACACATGGGCGGGCGGATGATTTACTGTCTACTTTATGCTTGGCAAGAGACTGCCCACTTTTAGTGGCACCAGCCATGAACAAACAAATGTGGGAAAACCCCGCAACACAACGCAATATCACACAACTAACCGCCGATGGCGTTACTATTTTAGGGCCTGACTCAGGCGAACAAGCCTGTGGTGAAGTGGGCTTAGGTCGCATGCTGGAAGCCGAGGATTTATTAGACGGACTAATCTCGCATTTCACACCAAAATCACTCACTGGTAAACGTATATTAATCACGGCAGGCGCTACGCTTGAAATGATAGACCCTGTACGCGCCATTACTAATCTAAGTAGCGGAAAAATGGGCTATGCCTTGGCAAAAATTGCGGTAGACATGGGTGCAACGGTGACTTTGATTAGCGGCGCAACCGCAATCAGTCCACTTTCAAACGTTACTAATATTAGTGCAACCAGTGCCGATGCGATGTACCAAAGTGTGATGAAAAATGTTGCGGCGCAGCATATATTCATTAGTGTTGCTGCCGTCGCCGACTACACCCCGGTAGACTCACTTACGCAAAAAATCAAGAAAACTGATTATTCAGCAGACAAACCATTTAGCTTGAATCTAAAGAAAACTAAAGATATTTTGGCGGATGTAGCCAGCCTACCTAACGCGCCGTTTTGCGTAGGTTTTGCGGCAGAAAGCGAAAATGTCATTGAATACGCCAGCCAAAAACGTATTGCTAAAAAACTACCGTTAATTGTCGCCAACGAAGCCATCAGCGCATTGGGCAACAATGATAATCAAGTCACATTAATTGACGATAATGGCACTCATAACTTTCCGCGCGCCCATAAAACTGAGGTCGCAAGGCTGATCTTAAGACATATAGCAACTTTGCTATAAGCAAGTAAACTCACCTAAAAATCATGAAAATGCTGATGCATGCATTGGCTTTTGTACTTATGATGCCGCTTTACTTCATCCACATTAAGAAACAATTATGTTCGATCGTGATACCCAACTTAAAACACCGCTCAAATTTAAACTGATTCCCTTAGCAATACTGTCTACATTTAGCTATTCTCCAATCAGTTTTGCGGCTGATGATGAAGAAAAAGCGATCTATCTTTCCCCTGTTGTAGTCACCGGCACACGTATCGAACAAAATAGCTTTGATTTGCCAATTGCGATTGATGTTGTCGATAAAGAAGATATTCAGGCAGGCCAATTGCAAATGACACTGTCCGAAAGCTTAATTCGCATTCCAGGCATTACTGCGCAAAACCGCACACAATCCGCACAAGACCCACAAATCTCAAGCCGTGGTTTTGGTTCACGCTCCAGCTTTGGTGTGCGCGGTGTGCGCGTTTATGTAGACGGAATCCCGCTGACCATGCCAGATGGACAAGGGCAACCTGGCGTTGTAGATTTATCTGCAATCAAAAGTATAGAAGTCATGCGCGGCCCATTCTCCGCGCTTTACGGCAACTCATCTGGCGGCGTCATTCAATTATTTACAGAAGACGCACCTAAAACACCAGAAATCGGCGCATCTGTGATGTTTGGCAGCTACGATACAAAACGCCAAATATTAGAGGCCGCAGGCAATGCGGATGGCGTAGAGTATTTGCTGAATGTTTCTAATTTTGAGACAAACGGTTATCGTGATCACAGCGCTGCAGACAAACAACAAGCAACCGCGAAATTCAAATTTCATATTAGCGAAGATACTAAACTAACGACTTTAGTTAACTGGTTTGATCAAGATGCACAAGACCCGAGTGGCTTAACAAGAGAAACGGCTTTCAGTGATCCCCAAGGTGTTGTTGCAGCTGTTGACAATGCCAACACGCGTGTCAGTCGTAGCCATACACAAGCAGGCTTTAACCTTGAACATAAATTAAATGAATTTAACGCGCTTAACCTGATTACTTATATCGGCACCCGCGAGAATGAACAAGTGCTACCTGTAAATCCAAATGGTACCAGTTCACGCGTCAGCGCCATTTCAAGAGATTTTTACGGCACTGATCTACGTTGGGATAATAAAGGCGACATTTTCAGCAAACCTTACACTATCAGTTTTGGCATCAATTATGGTAAATCAAAAGATGCGAGACTTGATACAAACATTACGCCAACAGTCGCTTTGAATCGTGATGAAGATAATACCGTTGATAATTTCGATCAATATATTCAAGGCAAATTGTCTGTTTTGGACAATGTAGATATTCATGCGGGAATACGCCACACTAAAGTAAACTTGGAAGTTAAAGATTATTTCATTTCAGGTGTAAACCTTAATAATAGTGGTTCAGTAGAGTACAAAAAAACCACTCCTGTAGTGGGCGCTCTTTGGAAAGTAACTCCATCTTTGAATCTGTATGCCAATTACGGCACAGGCTTTGAAACACCAACATTTATTGAGGCTGCTTTTGACAGAGTAACAGGCAATGCAGTACCCAACCTGACTTTAAGACCCAGTGAAAGCAAAAACTTTGAGTTAGGTGCAAAAACCTTTTGGGGCAATAACACACAAGCAAATCTCGCTTTATTCCAAATAACAACGGATGATGAGCTTGTCATTAGTGCCAATGCTAATGGCAGAACGGTTTACACCAACGCCAATAAAACTAAGCGTACAGGTGCTGAACTTTCAGTTGATACGCAATTTGAAAATAATATATCTACTTATTTTTCTTATTCTCTTTTAAATGCAAAATTTGACTCTTCTTTTAATTCACTTAACGGCCCCATCGCTTCTGGTAATCGTATCGCTGGCACTTACCGTAGCCAGATTTATGGTGAGGTATCATGGAAATATGAACCGCTTGGTTTCAGTACTGCATTTGAGGGTCGCCACAACAGTAAGTCATACGTGAATGACATCAACTCTGATACCGCACCTTCTTACACCATATTTAATATACGCGCAGGTTTTGAGCAGAATTTAGCCGCTTGGAATTTTAAACAGTATTTACGAGTAGAAAATGTATTTGATAAAGAATACATCGGCTCAGTTCGCGTCAATGATGCCAATTTACGCTTTTTTGAACCTGCGGCTGATAGAAACTACTTGTTAGGCTTAAGCGCCAGCTACAAATTCTAATTCAACCAATTTAAATTAGATGCCCGATATTAGATGCCCGATATAAGTCAGCTTGTTCAAAAGCTGGCTTATTGCATTTGACATCCTAATTTATAACTCTGTTTAAGCTTTACTTAAAAATAGCACAAGTGCAAAACTGCTCACTTAGTGATTTTAATCACCATTTAGTGTTTAATATGACCTTCAATCACCACTCCACATTGCCATGTCTATTTCAGTTGATTTAAAAATTCTAGATAACCGCCTGCATCACATGATGCCTAGCTACGCTACACAGGGCTCTGCAGGGTTAGATTTGCGTGCATGCATTGAGCATACCCAAATCATTCAACCTAATGAAACAGTGATGATTCCTACCGGCATGGCAATTCATATCGATAACACTTATTACGCTGCTTTGATTCTGCCACGCTCCGGTCTTGGTCATAAACATGGCATTGTCTTGGGCAACCTAGTCGGTTTAATCGATTCAGATTATCAGGGGCAATTATTAGTGTCATGCTGGAATCGCAGTAAAGACGCGTTTATTTTGAACCCGATGGAACGTATCGCGCAATTAGTTATTGTGCCAGTCGTACAGGCAGAATTTCATGTAGTCGATGAGTTTACAGAAAGTGACCGCGGCGAAGGCGGCTTTGGCAGTACTGGCAAGCACTAACGTGCGGAAATTCAAAATGTCCAAGCATTAAAATTTCAGTTTTTAAATATAAGTCGCTAAGTAGATAAAAAACAGACATTTAGCTTGAATAAATTCAAGCTTTCGTACTATAATTGCGGTCTTTCTAAAAAAGCACAGAATTTAAGGCTTAATGCCTTGTTTAAAGGGTTTATTATGGCACGTGTATGTATGGTAACTGGCAAAAAGCCAATGGTGGGCAACAATGTTTCTCACGCACAAAACAAAACAAAACGTCGTTTTTT
>Ga0160182_116159_pt1 | contig 37021 bp, 35 predicted proteins | sample met14sa_FD_108561 | JGI IMG/M metagenome (GOLD analysis project Ga0160182, IMG submission 108561) | Synthetic bacterial communities of pure cultures from sediment of Lake Washington, USA, under high oxygen condition - MT... | ecosystem: Engineered > Modeled > Simulated communities (microbial... >... | reverse complement strand
TGGATCTCGTTGGTGCGACCTGATTCGTACAAAGCGCGCATGACATTGCGACCGATACGACCATAACCGTTAATTGCAACTTTAATTGCCATAGAGTTTTCTCCGGGATGAGTGTGAAAGACTTGCGTCGAGATGTGCCAAAAGCACCAAAAATAGACTGGATTGTAGCAACAAGCAGCCCTCTACGTCTACCGCCGCGGCGCGTTGCGGCGTACAGAAATCCGGCTTTTTAAACATGTCGGGGCTCTACCCCTGTTGAAGGGCGCTTACCATCCTGCACCTATAGGCCCTAAAGACAAACCAGTAATCAATAGCGCCGGCCGGATAAAAGGTACAATTCTATTTTTTCCACTTACCGCAGCACAACCCATGCAAATTCAATGGTATCCCGGCCACATGCACAAGGCCAGCAAGGAGATCAAGTACGCCTTGCCCGACATCGATTTGCTGATCGAAATACTCGACGCCCGCATTCCTTACAGTAGCCAAAACCCCATGCTGGCGAGTCTGCGCGGCGACAAACCCACCATCCGCGTCCTCAGCAAAACCGATTTAGCCGATCCGGAAATGACTAAAACCTGGCAAGCTTATCTGGAACGGGAACAGGCGGTCAAAACCCTGGCCGTCACTACTCAACAACCGGAAAAAATCAAACAGATTATCGACTTGTGCGCCAAGATGCTGCCGGAGAAAACCGCCGCCAACAAGGTCATCCGCACCATGATCATGGGCATACCCAACGTCGGCAAATCCACCATTATTAATGTGCTGGCCGGCCGTACCATCGCCAAGACCGGCAACGAACCTGCCGTTACCAAACAGCAGCAACGCATCAATTTGGCCAATAACATCGTACTATCCGACACCCCTGGCGTACTCTGGCCAAATGTGGAAAACCGCCACAGCGGCTACCGACTGGCAGTAAGCGGCGCCATCAAGGATACGGCTTTCCAACACGACGACATAGCACTGTATGCCTTGGAGTATCTGCGTACAGCCTACCCGGAGCAGTTAAGCCAACGCTATCGTTTGGCACCTTTGCCAGAAGAACCGCTCGCGCTATTACAAGCCATCGGCGCGAAACGCGGCTGTTTGCGTAGCGGCGGCATCGTCGAATTGGACAAAGCCGCCAAGCTACTAATGAATGAATTGCGCGCCGGCACCTTGGGTCAAATCACCCTGGAAACCCCCGAGATGATAGAAGCGGAAATGCTGGAACTGGCCGCCATCCGCGAGCAAAAGGCCGCTAAACAAGCAGCCAGACGGCGCGGCGGCAACCCACAGAATTAAAAGTCGCCAGACTAGAGTTCATCTCATCCCAAATCCCAAGCGCGTCAGCTATTACGCTTTCATAACCTTATAAATATGGTGCGCGCCGGCATGATTAACGGTGCTTTCTTCCACGGTAACCGAAAAACCGAAATCCGGGCCAATGTTTTTCGGATCGTGTTCCTCGCCGACAAAATCCGAGTAGGGAATATAAATCCGCGTGTGCTCGGTAATATAGTCTTTCACTTGATGGAAAAACCGTTTCAATATATCGCGCCCGCCGTCTTTGTTCAGCCCGAAGGTGCCGTCGGACGGGTAATAATTGAAATTAAAAACGATCAGGTCGAACAGCGTGTGCGGCACATCGGCAAATAAATCGCTATGCAGAAAATCGATAGGTGCCAAGTCAGGATTCAAGCGCGAGTTTTCCAGGGTGCAATCTACCGCGTCCCGATTAAAATCGACACCCATGACGCTTTCACAGCCTATTTTTTTTAACAAAAACGCGAAATAGCCGCTGCCACAGCCCATATCCAAAGCCATTTCGGCGGGCGGTTGTTGCAGAATGAAATTCCCAAAAAATGAGCTGGTCAACCCAAAATCGGACGGAAACACATTTTTCGCAATCTTCAAAGTGATGCCATCCAACTCCGTCATATAGGGTTGTTTTTCCAAATAGTGGGCCAATTCCTGCTTGCGAGCATCGATGCTCATATCCGGCTGTTTCATAATTTGCGATAGAGTTGAGTGGCGCCACGCTTTTGGACGCGATTGTTTCAGGAGCCCGCCATAATCGGCTGGCCGGTTCATACTTGAATCCTACAACAAACAGCGGCGGGCAACCAAACCCTGTGCAGTTATTGCCCACCGTGCCAGGCCTGCATCATTGACCAACTGCCTGCCTTTGATGTCGGCCACGCGGTTCGACCACCACGTGAGAGCGGGCAATTTGCCCGCCATTTTCGGGCAAATATCAGCTTACCCAGGCCACCGCCTCACCTACACTGCAACTGTCCGCGATATTCAGAGCCCAAACATCAGCCTGCATACCTAGCCACCATCAAGCAGAGAACACACCATGAACACATATCTTTTCGACGACCGCCGTATCGATTGGCAAACCCTGGAGGGGTTCGAGCATTTACGCTATTTCATTTTGAACATTGACACCGACGCCAACATTGTCGACGTCTTGTTCAAATTTGCCGCCGGCCAACAAATAGTGCTGCACCGACACAAAGCGCCAAACCACATTTTCGTCATTCAAGGCGAACATAGAATCTACCACGCCGACGGCACCTTGAAGGAGATCAGACCAGTCGGCAGCTACACCGTCAGCCCAGCCAGCGAGGTGCCGCACCGGGAAGGCGGCGGCGACATTGACGTCATCCTGTTATTCAGCATCCGCAGCACGGGGGTGCTTTACGACATACTGGACAACGATACCAACGTTATTGGTAGCCTGGCAATGTCCGACTTCGTGGCACTACACCAAGCGCAGTCCGGGCAAACCGGATAAAAATCACGCAATCCCGGTCATTTTGAACGGGTGCAATGAAAACCTCGCTCTCCGCTCCGTTACTATTTGCTCAGGAATTGAGCTGTAACGGCACTATCCAGTAGCGCCAGACTTTACTACTATCATCTCAGCTCGGCCGTCTATTCATGACTAGGGCTTTAACTATTTATTAACCCAACCCTATTTATCGTGGGTATGCCGTTGGGGCTGAGATTCTATGATTATTTGTCAAGCAGTGCCTGGAAGAATCAGTCTTTCCGTTCACAGGGGCGTCATCATCAATAACATCAAATTTAAGCTCTTCCCCTTTTAAAAAGAGGATCGATGGGGCTTATACGGCATGAACAATGCCCAAGCGGAACTTAATGGCATTGCGTTTATCATCAGAACCAAGCAGCGATTTATCTATTGTGGAATATTGTTGTAAGGTTTAAGCCAACCCTTACAACTTAGAGCGTGTGACCGATCCGATTAAGGAAATTTCCGATGCTCTCCCGTATTCTATTCAGCAGCAGTACCGCCAATTTCCCGGACGAGTTGATACGTACATTACCGTTCAGAATTGCCTTCAGAGCTTATGCCGGAATGCCGGTGATTCTGACCCCCCGTCACAGCTTTCCGGACACACAAACCAATTCGGTATCGACTTGGCAGCGGCTAGGCCAATACTGGAGTGATTGCATCGATTGCCTTATCCTGGCTGCGTGCCTTACCCTGCGCGGCTATCTGTGCCGCAGCCATTTAAAACGCCCTTAGCACTTATCTTCAATAATAAAAACACGAGGCTTTTCATGACTACCAGTATCGAAATCAGCGAATCGGTCCGCCATTATTATGGTCAGGTCTTGCAATCCAGCAACGATCTGAAAACCAGCGCCTGTTGCAGCATCGACGCCATGCCAAGCTATTTAAAAGCCTTGCTGACCAACCTGCATCCCGAAGTGTTGGAACGGTTTTACGGCTGCGGCTCCCCCTTACCCCCCGCATTAACGGGTAAAACCGTGCTGGATTTGGGCTGCGGCACCGGCCGCGATTGCTATCTGTTGTCGAAGCTGGTCGGCGCGTCAGGACGGGTAATCGGCGTAGACATGACTCCCGAGCAACTAGAAGTGGCCGTGCGTCATCGCAACTGGCATGCCGAGCGCTTTGGATTTGCCAATGTTGAGTTTTTGCACGGTCACATCGAAAACCTGCACACCGTAGGTATCGCCGACAACAGTGTCGACGTGGTGGTCTCCAATTGCGTGATCAACCTGTCGCCGGAAAAACCCAGCGTGCTGGCGGAAATATTCCGGGTGTTGAAGCCCGGCGGCGAGCTGTATTTTTCCGATGTTTTTGCCGATCGCCGCATCCCGTTCAAACTGCGCCAGGACCCGGTGCTATTAGGCGAATGTCTGGGCGGCGCATTGTATTGGGAAGACTTCCGACGCATATTGCACGACTTAGGCTGCCCCGATGTCCGCAAGGTCAAACAAAACGCCATCAGCATCGACGACCCGGACGTGTTCGCCAAAATCGGCATGGTCAAGTTCGATTCGGTGACGGTGCGCGCCTTTAAAATGCCCCTGGAAGACCGTTGCGAGGACTTCGGCCAGGTCGCAACGTATTTGGGCACTATTGAGCAGCACCCGCACAGCTTTGATTTGGACGATCATCATCATTTCGAAACCGGCCGGCCGTTAAGAGTCTGCGGAAACACCGCCGACATGCTGGCGGGTAGCCGCTATGGCGAACACTTCCAAATACTAGGAGACAAAACCCGGCATTTCGGCTTATTCGACTGCTCGCCCGGACCCGGCAGCGAATCAGCCAAGGCTGACAGCGCCTGCTGCTGAGATGGACTGATCCGGTAAATTGGGCGAACGACAGGCGATGTTGTTCATGTGGTGATACGCTCGCGTTGCCGCAATAAAGCCACGCATCGCCATACCGACAACTGCAAAACCGATTGGATAAAGAATCCTGAGAAGAATCAAAAAATTGCCAGGTAGCGGCTAAACGCAGCCAGTCCCCAAACCTGTCAATCGCAAGTGGTCGGTCTACACTGATACATGATGGCTAATCCGACCCGACCGCCCTCTTTAATAGCGGTTTGAACGCCCATATAGCTAAGCCGGTAGCGCCGCCCATCGCTGCCAATAACAGAAAGAAATCCTGTCTGGGCATTTGCTCGTAAAAACTGCCGATGTAACCAGACAAATAATTGCCAAAAAACGTCGACAGAAACCACATGCCCATTAGCACGCCTACCAAGCGCGGCGGCGAGACTTTACTGACCAGCGACAAGCCAACCGGCGACAGATAAAGTTCGCCGAGCGTGTAAATCAAGGTACACAATGCCAGCCATAGAAAGCTGATTCTGTCGGTGGATTGCACACCGCTGACCGCGAAAATCAGTACCAAAAACGACGCACCCAACAATATCGAGCCGAATGCCATTTTGCCGACACTCGAACTTTGCCGGCCCTGGCCGGCGCGGTAGCGAGAAACACGGTCGAGCAACGGTACCAACAAGAATATAAAGGCCGGATTCAGGGATTGAAACCAGGTGGAGGGCATTTCCCAGCCGAAGATATGCCAATCGGTGTTGTGCTCGGCGAACAGTTGCAGCGTGTTGCCTTGTTGCTCGTAAACTGCCCAGAACAAAATATTCAGCACTGCTAAAGCCGTTAAGCCGCCTAGTGCCTGCCATTCTTTAGTAGTCAGCGGTTCGGGCTTTATCACCTCAGCCGCAGGTTTAACAAATTGATCCGCACCCAGATATTTCTGCCCAAACAGATAGACCAGCAAACCCAGCAACATCCCGACGCCGGCGGCGCCGAAGCCGTAATGCCAGCCGTAGCGTTGCCCCAAGGTGCCGCAGATCAACGGCGAGAAAAACGCGCCCAGGTTGATGCCCATATAAAAAATCGTAAACGCGCCGTCGCGGCGCGGATCGCCGGGGGGATATAAATTGCCCACCTGTGTCGAAATGTTGGGCTTGAAACAGCCGTTACCTAAAATCAAAAACAACAGCGCCAACAAGAAAAACGCTTCGGCAACCATCAAAAAATGGCCGATAGCCATCAACACGCAGCCGACTATCACGCATTTGCGCGGCCCCAACACTCGGTCGGCCAAAATGCCGCCGAACAGCGGGGTGAAGTACACCAAGCCGGTATATAAACCGTAAATCTGCGAGGCCAGGGCTTGCGTGGATAAAGGCCCGAAAAAGGCTTCCAAACCAGTCCGTAGCATCGCAAATCCGAATACCAAGGTATCGGTTTGCGCGGCTTGAATTAAATACTGGGTCATATACAACACCAGCAAAGCGCGCATGCCGTAATAGGAAAAGCGCTCCCACATTTCAGTGAAAAACAGCACGAATAAGCCGATGGGATGACCAAACAGAGTTTTTTGATTCACGAGGGAAAGTCTTGTTAAGTGTCTTTGCAAAGCCTGCTGAACATCATCTCACAAGCGCCAATCTGGGGCATTTTTGCGGTAAACACTCAGTAATTGCACCGCCTTGAAACACGGCAACTATAAGCGACAAAAAAAGTGCCGATTCAGCGTGTTTTCGGCTACCGCATCGCCGATTAGGCTGTTATAAAGGGAACACGCGCCATCGTTTGTGCTATTCGAGCTCCTGGTTTGCCCCTGGATTTCGATTAAATATTTTCAAGGAAACTTAATGACAACGCTAAGCGATTATTTCGACTACCGGCTAGATGCCGACGGTAATAAATATGTAGAGGTTTCGATTCGGGGCGTGACCTTACTCAGGCTACCGGCCACCAATAAAGGCACCGCGTTTAGTGTGCAGGAACGTATCGAACTGGGCTTGGATGGCATGCTGCCGCCGCAAGTCACGGATATGGCGCAGCAACTCGACCGCTTGTATGTCAATTATCAAAAACAAGCGAACGATATTTCCAAGTATCAATTTCTCAGAGCTCTGCAGGACCGCAACGAGGTGTTGTTTTACGCGCTGTTAGAACGGCATCTTGAGGAAATGGTGCCCGTTGTCTACACCCCAACCATAGGCTTGGCGGTGCAACAATTCAGTTCCAACTTCACCAGCACGCGCGGTTTGACTTTTTCCGCAGCCAATATCGATCGGGCCGAAACGATTTTACAAAACTACCCGTTACACGATATTCGCATGATTGTGGTGACCGATTCTTCGTCGATTTTGGGTATCGGCGACCAAGGTATGGGCGGTTTGGCGATTTGCATCGGCAAACTGGGGCTGTATACCGTCGGCGGCGGCATGTGCCCGTTTCAAACCTTGCCGGTCAATCTGGATGTGGGCACCAACCGCAGTGAATTGTTGGACGATCCGTTCTATTTGGGCGCGCATAGCAAGCGCTTGCACGACCAGCCTTATTTCGAATTGGTCGATAAATTTGTTAACGCGGTACAAACAGTCTGGCCCAAAGCCATTATCCAATGGGAAGATTTTGCGAAAAACATCGCCTTCGATTTGTTGGCCAAATACAAAGATCTGCTGCCCTGTTTTAACGACGACATCCAGGGTACCGGGGCGATGGCCTTGGCAGGTCTGCTCTCGGCTTGCCATAAAAAAGGCGAAACCCTCGCAGAACAAACCGTGGTGGTGGTGGGCGCCGGTGCCGGCGGATTCGGCGTAGCCAGTACCATTAAAAAAGGCATGCTGCGCGAAGGTTTAACCATGGAGCAAATTCTGCAGCGGATTTTCGTGGTGGATGCGCATGGCCTGGTGGTCAAGGAAGCTACGACCGAGGCCTACAAATTACCGCTATCGCATACTCAGGAAAGTTACCACGACTGGGATATTCCCGATGATAGGGTGCCCAACCTACTGGAGGTGGTCACTCACGCCAAGCCAACGGTATTGCTCGGACTAACCGGTGTAGCGGGTTTGTTCACCGAGACTGTGATTAAAACCATGGCGGCAAACCACGCCCAGCCCATTATTTTCCCTTTATCCAACCCCACCGCCAATTGCGAAGCCACGCCGGAAGACATCTTGGCGTGGACGCAAGGCTCGGCTATGGTCGCAACCGGCAGCCCATTCGCCGACGTCGAGTATCAAGGCCGGCGTTATCCGATTGGTCAGGGCAATAATGCCTTTATTTTTCCGGGCTTGGGCTTTGCCGCGGTGTTGGGCGAGTGCAGCCGAATTAGCGACGCAATGGTCTTGGAGTCTGCCTACGCCTTGGCAGATTACATTGTGGAGAAATGCTCGGCTGCCGATCTGATTTTCCCGCCGGTGGGCGATCTGAAGCAAGTCAGTTTATTTGTGGCTAATCGGGTATTGGCTAAAGCGCTGGAAGACGGCTCCGCGACCCGGCAGGATTTAGTGGGTATCGATCTGGAAGCTTACGTTAAAGCCAATCTCTGGAAAGCCGAGTACCTGCCGTTCAAATATGCCGGGGCAACGGCAACGCATTAATCGAATTTCCCCGCTTACAAAGCTCAGCGGTAAGGCTTAACGCTTGCAATTGGCTTTGAATCTGCTGCACCTCGCCTACCTGATTGGCGGGATTGGTATTCTGGTGGAATGGCGGGCTTATTGTTTGCCGGATGGCTTAGCGTTTCGGCGTTGGTCCGCAGCCGGGGCCGTGCTGTGGGCCGCGCAATACCTGTTGCTGGATGCCTGGACCGCCGGCTTGACCATGGCCAGCACCGCCCTGCGCACCCTGCTGTCCAGCCGTTTGGAAAAAGGTGTGCACAAGCACTGGGCGGCGGCGGGTTTCGTGGCTTTGTTTAGCGGGCTTACGGCATGCTCTTGGCAAGGCCCGGTCTCTTTATTGCCGGCCTTTGCGGTGATCAACACCACACTGGCTCTGTTTTACCTGAACAATCGTCACATGCGCGTTGCGCTGTTGGCTTCCAGTCTTGCATGGATAAGCAACGATTACATCTGGCAGGCCTGGCCGGCATTGGTGGCCGAGACCGTGGCGATGGGCATTAATCTGCGGACGATACGCAAGCTGTTTGCCCAATAACAACGCGCCCCTTAAATATGCCGTCCCCTACCCCATAACGGCGTTTCTGAAATGGCTTTATGCCGTTTCAGTCTGCCCAACGGGTTCTTCCAGGACTATCCAGTTATTTTCAAGCAAGGCGCAATACGGGCGTAGTGCGGCCATCAGCGTTTGATAAATAGTGAATGCATCGGTTGGGTCTTTTTGCTTAAGCTCGGATACCTCGGTCAGAAACCGATACAGCATTTTTACCAAATTCTCGATGGACATCGCCAGCCAGGCATCGTTGGTAATCCATTTATCGATAAACTCATCCAGGCGTGCGAAGGTCAGTTTTAGCAGCGGATAAGCAGTTTGGGTCTCCTTAAATTCCCGGAGCAGCATGTAATCTAGGTAAGCCCGCTCCGATGCCACCCGTGGCCGGTTGGTAATACTCAGGTAAGTGGCTTTGTGGTGGGCATAGGCGGCATCGAATTGTTCGCAAAACTCGGTTTCGGTGGTCATCGCCAGCCAAGTCTCTAGACTCTCGATGCTTATGCCGTAACATTCCTTGATGGAATTTGCCATTTTGTCGAATTGCTCGATGAATGCCGGCTTGGTCAGTTCGCCTTTAAGCAGATTTTCAATCGCCACCAGTTCGCTTGCAGTCACGCATACCGTGGCCAACTCTCGAACAATTTTTAGCTCGACACCCATATTGTCTTTACCTATTTTCGCTATGTAAAAATTAAAGCAGCGCTTTCAGCCCAAGTTTACAGTGTCAGATCGACGATTTCGGCAACGCAGGCATTGTCTTTAACCGTGTGTAGCGCATTGTCGAATACCATGTTCGAGTTGAATAAAACGCTTTTTACAATGATGGCGCCGGCCGCATCTTTAATCACAAAAAAAGTATCGCCTTCAGGAACCTTGCTGGCGGCAATCTGGTTGCTCATTAAGGAGCCGGTTCGCACTTCTTTAATGCCCTGCAGAGCTTCTTCTTTGTTGTCGTAATCGCCGCTGATCAGAATCAGCTCGCCCTTACTGTTCACAAACGAAAAGGAATATTGATTGTCGTCATTGGTTTTAAGTTGAAAAGTGGCTGGCATATTCTGTCCCGGAAGTTAACAGTTGAATGGAAGTTCATCGCCGATCAAATTTCAATCTCCCGACTACAGAAGAGCCAAAACGTGACCGGCAGAGGCTATAAATCCAAAAGCAAGCGTTATGCCAATAAAAAATCCTTAAGAATCAGCCAGAAACAGCTCGACAGCTATTCAATTGTCGGGTTTGCTACACAACATTGACGACGAGCCGATCGCCAGTGAACTGTTCTCTTCAATCATGGGCTCTCGCTTTCCAGCCTATGCCTGCCCCCCCTCCCGGCAATAACGCGAATCAAGCTAGGTTCTGCCCATAATGTTTACATAGCCGAATAACGCAGCCAGTCGGAGTAAGTGTCCACATCCCATTGGCTGTCCAGTTCGTAAAGGTTCAAACCCATTTCATTTGCCCGACTGCGCGTGGTGGCCATGACCTGATCATGGCCCCAACTCATGTCGCTGAACAGTCCGGATTGCGTTTTGTTTAAGCCGATCAGCACATACCCGCCATCGTCGGCTGGTGCGATAACCGCATCGTGGCCTTCGCGTAACACCGCTAATGCGCGAAGCAGATCGTCACTCGACAGACTGGGGCAATCGCACCCCATCAGCAAGGCATGGCGGTAACGGCCTAAGGCATCAGTCAAGGCGTGGTGCATGCGTTCACCCAAGTCGGCGCCGTATTGCCCTTTAAGCGTCAACGGATAACGCCGCGCACAATCCTGAAAAAAGCTATGGCCGGCGTCTGGCGCGCAATGCAATTCAACCGCACACAAGGGCTGCTGGAAGGCGCGTTCCAGGGTCATGTAAGTTAATTGCCGGTGCGCTGCGGCCGCCTGTTCGGCATTTAAGGCTGGTTGCAGCCGGGTTTTGACTTGGCCGGGAATCGGCGCTTTGCAAAAAATCATAAGCACACTGTCGGGATAGATCGCTGGCATGGCTTAAACCTTGCGCCGCCAAGCGTGATAACGGCCCAGCCATTTCAGCAGACCTTGCGGGGCATGATTGCGCTTCCAGACGCCCGCCACATGCTTATTGGCTTCCGCCAGGGTGGGATAGATATGAATAGTGCCCAGAATTTTATTCAAGCCGATACCGTATTTCATCGCCAACACAAATTCAGCCAGTAAGTCGCCGGCATGTTCGCCAACGAGGGTGACGCCGAGGATTTTGTCCTTACCGGGCACGGTCAGTACTTTGACGAAGCCGTGTGCCTCGCCGTCGGCTATTGCTCTATCCAGGTCATCAATGCCATAGGTAGAGACTTCATACGCGATGTTCTGTGCTTGCGACTCCTGCTCGTTCAAACCCACGCGGGCCACTTCCGGATCGGTAAAGGTCGACCAAGGGATGACGGCGTAATCGGTGCGAAACTTTTTGAAGGGGCCAAACAGCGCATTCACCGTCGCATACCAGGCTTGATGCGCCGCGGTGTGGGTAAACTGATACGGTCCGGCCACGTCGCCGACCGCATAGATGTTGGGATAATTGGTTTGCTGAAATGGATTGGCGTCCAAGGTACGGCGCGGCGACAGGGCGATGCCCATTTCTTCCACGCCGTAACCCTGCACATTGGCCGAGCGGCCAAGCGCCACCAGCACCTTATCAAAGGCAATCCTGACCATCTGGCCGACATGTTCGGCCAGCAGAATGTGTTCGCCGTTTTCGACGATAAATTCCTTGGCTGTATGCTGAACTTTGACCTCCACGCCCTCCGCCTGGAAACGAGCCTGGACTATGTCCGATACCACTGGATCTTCCCGTACCATGATGCGCGGGGCCATTTCCACCTGCGTAACCTGACTACCCAAGCGAGCGAAGGTTTGCGTCAGTTCGCAGCCTATTGGACCGCCGCCCAACACCAACAGGCGTTTGGGTAATTCACGCAAGTCCCAGACGTTATCCGAGGTCAGATAATCGATGTTTTCCAGTCCTGGTATCGGCGGCACTAGGGGGCTAGCACCGGCGGCGATAACAATGGCGCGGCTGGTGAGGGTTTTAACGCCGTCGGCTGTGGTGACTTCCACCGCCCAGGGCGAAACGATTTTGGCGCTACCTTGCATCACATCCACGCCCAACTCGCCATAACGCGCTATGGAATCGTGCGGCGCTACGGTTTTGATCACCTGTTGTACTCGCTGCATCACCTCCGCAAAATCAAACTCGGCTTCGGCTTTGGCAATGCCGAACTCGGGCGCGCGTTTGATGTGCGACAACAGCTTGGCCGAACGGATCAACGCCTTCGACGGCACGCAACCGGTGTTCAGGCAGTCGCCGCCCATTTTATGCTTTTCGATCAGCGTGACTTTAGCTTTGACGGCTGCGGCGATATAAGCCGACACCAAGCCGCCGGCACCCGCGCCGATGACGATCAGGTTGTTGTCGAAACGGGCTGGTTTGGTCCAGCGCGCGTAGACTTTATGCTGTTGAATGACTTCGAGCATTTTCTTCGCCGCTAGTGGAAATACACCGAGCAAGGCAAACGAAACCAACAAAGCAGGTGAGAGAATAGCGGATAGGGAGTCGATTTTCGCCAACTGGGTGCCGGCATTAACATAAACCAGTGTGCCGGCCAGCATGCCTAACTGGCTAACCCAGTAAAAAGTCCTGGTCTTGATGGGCGTCAAACCCATCGCCAGATTGATCATGAAGAACGGGAACAACGGCACCAGGCGCAAGGTAAACAAATAAACAGCACCGTCGCGTCTCACGCCGTCGTCGATGGTTTGCAAACGACTGCCGAGGCGGGATTTGACCCAGTCTCGGAACAAAAACCGTGCAGCCAAAAACGCCAGCGTTGCACCAATGCTGGAAGCAAACGAGACGATCAGCGTCCCCCAGAGCAAACCGAACACCGCACCGCCGGCCAGCGTCAATATCGTCGCCCCTGGCAGCGACAATGCAGTGACCGCGATATACAACGCGGCATACAGAGCAAGCGCCATTAGCGGATTGCTTTGGCGATAGTCAGCTATCTCTGCTTGCTGTAATTTTAGGTTTTCCAGACTCAGGTACTGCTCGAGATCAAAGCTGAAAAACAGCCCGATCAATCCCGCCATTATCAGTAGTAAGATGATTCTTGACGGTTTCATGCGAGGGGGCATGCCCTTTGATTTACCCTAAAGCCCCGCCGCAACTGCTGCCTTGGCCGGCTGTGCAACCGTAACAATGGGCGGCGGTGGCGATGGGGGCGCCTTGCAGTTGGTCCAGTCGCAACTCGCTGATATGGGTTTGGGGGTTGGCTGCAGCGCCCAAGGGCAAATTAAGCATCTGATTGAAATCGCAATCGTAGACATAGCCTTGCCAGTCGATACTGAGGGTATTCAGGCACATCAGGTTTTCAAGGTTGTCGGCGCGAAAACTGTCTTTCAGTAATGCCAGATAGGATTCGAAACAGCCGTGACTGACCAAGGTGCTGCCGAAACGCTGAATCGGCATATTGGCGATAGCAAACAGGCGGTTGAAGACGATGCCGTAATGTTGCTGCAAGTGCTGCTTATAAGCCCGTTCCAGATTATGTTGATCGGGCGGCAACACCGCGTCTTGCGGGTTGAACACCAGATTCAATTCCAGTCCGCTGTCCGGCCGGCCATAACCCAACCGATTCAAACGCTGCAAGGCCGCCAGGCTATCCTTGAACACGCCCTTGCCGCGTTGTTTGTCGACATTTTCTTCCAGATAACACGGCAGGGAAGCGACGATGTTCACCTGCTGCGCGGCCAGAAATTCCGCGAGATCGGCGTATTCAGGTTCTTCCAAAATGGTCAGATTGCAACGGTCGATCACCTCGATGCCACGATTCCGCGCGGCTCGCACCAAATAGCGAAAATCCGGATGCATTTCCGGCGCGCCCCCGGTCAGATCCAGCGTGTGAATGTTGGCGGTGTCGGCCAGCGCCAATATTTCATCGATAGTCTCCCGACTCATCATTTCAGTGCGTTTGGGGCCGGCGTTGACATGGCAATGCACACAACTCAAGTTGCACCGATAGCCCAGATTGATTTGCAAAATCTCCAACGGCTTGCGAAAAATGGCCGGAAAGTCGCTGTTGGCCAGCAGAGGTTTGGTGTCGTGCATGCTTAATCCTTGGAAAACCAGATATCGCCATACACAGCAAAAACTTGGCCGCCGCTGTTGTCGGTATCGGTCATGATGGCGACGGCATCGATAGCGATGATGTCTTCACCGAATAGTTGCTTGAAGTCGGCCCTAATATTGCGTTTTTCGTGTTCCCAGACATTCAACGGTGCTTCCTGATCGCGTAAAGCCATCATCATCGCATGATCGCCGGCAAAAGCATTCGGCCAGACGCTATCCCGTTTGCTGTTCCCGGCCCAGACATAATTAACAGCCTTGGTTTGCCAAAACGCCAGCCCGCCTTTGACCACCACATAAACCCTCGCCGCGTAATCATCGCCAGCCTTGCTTTGTTCGTTCAAGCCGGATAAACGATTGCCGATGCGCCACGACCAGTTCAGGAATGGCGTTTGGGTTAGATCGATGCGTTGTTCCTTAAACAGACCGGAACCGGTTGCTCGGCTATCGGCTACCAGTGCTGTCACGCCGTCGATTGCTTGCAATCGGTATTGGGTTTCGCCTTTGAAGCTTTTATGTTCCCAACCGTCTAGACGATTCTGCCTAAACTCGCCGATAGGCAGTTTGTTATCAGCAAGCACTGGGTGATGCGGCAACCACATAGCCAGGCACAGCAATAGTTTATGCTTCACTATTGTCCATGTGGCACTGGTATGCGCCGGATACAGCGGAATTGTCATAATCGGTCGTCCAAGTTTTGCTTGATAAGGATGTCGCGCTTTTTTGCCGTCGATCATAAAACGCCCCGCTTAGCTTTTCTACGTAATCCTTCGTGACTGGCAGGGATTTCTTACCAGTGACTTGAACAGCTTAACGGTTGATCTTCATGTTTGATACGGTTAGCTTATCCAGCTATTCGCGAGCCATTCCTTACTAGGCCACGACGATCTCCCCTACTATTTCCCAAGGTTCCGTAAATTGCACACGCCTTTAACCCAAGCCGAAGATCTTAACGCACTTGTCCAACGCATCAAGCATTGGGGCGAAGAATTGGGCTTTCAGCAGATAGGTATCAGCGACACGGATTTAACTGCCGCCGAACGGCATCTGCACGACTGGTTGGACAAGGGCTTTAACGGCGAGATGCAATACATGGCCGCACACGGTTTAAAACGCAGCCGACCGGCGTTATTGCAGGAGGGCACACGCAGCATTATCTCGGCACGGATGGATTATTTGCCGGAACCATCGGCAATCAGCAAGCAATTATTAGACGACCCGGCCGCCGCCTTCGTATCGCGGTATGCCTTAGGACGTGATTACCACAAACTGTTACGCAATCGTTTGCAAAAGCTCGCGGACAAAATCGCCGAGGAGATTGGCCCGTTCGGTTATCGGGCGTTTGTCGACAGCGCGCCGGTTTTGGAAAAAGCCATCGCCGAGAAAGCCGGCTTGGGCTGGATAGGCAAGCACAGCAACCTGATCAATCGCCGGTCCGGTTCCTGGTTTTTTCTCGGGGAAATTTATACCGACTTGGCCTTACCCAGCGATCAGCCCGTCAGCAACCACTGCGGACAATGCCGGGCTTGTTTGGATATTTGCCCGACCCAAGCCATCGTCGGCCCCTATCAGGTTGATGCCCGCCGTTGCGTCTCGTATTTAACTATCGAATTGCACGGCAGCATTCCAGTGGCATTGCGCCCCTTGCTGGGCAATCGGATTTACGGTTGCGATGATTGCCAATTGGTGTGCCCGTGGAACCGTTTCGCCAAACTTAGCGCGGAAAGCGATTTTAAACCCCGCCATCGCTTGGACCAGGCGACTTTGCTTGAATTGTTCAATTGGACCGAAACGGAGTTTCTGCAAAAAACCGAAGGCTCGGCGATTCGCCGCATCGGTCATCAGCGTTGGCTGCGCAATATCGCTGTGGCGCTGGGTAATGGCAAAGCCACTGATGCGGCTAAGACGGCATTGGCCGGCAGATTGAGTGATGAATCGGAGATGGTGCGCGAGCATGCACAATGGGCTTTGCAGAAATTGGACAGTTTGCACATTGAACCGGAACTTCCGACAATTTAGAAGCGTCTTTCCCAGCGCAAGCCGGAGCCGAGTGCGATTAACAAACGGGATTGGTAGTTGCTGGAATCGCGAGTAAAAGGGATTTAATCAGCCAGACTGCGATAATCGCCCCTACCGTGAAAACTCAGGCTAAATATGCTTTGATGACTTGAACCAGCATGAAGTCAAGGTGTATTCTTAGAGCCAGTTAACACAATCCGTTCGAGGCCCAACATGCTGGTCACCGCCTCTTCCCATCAAACTTCGCTATATCGGCTGACCGGTCGCAATCTAGCCGCGAGCGGCGAACAGGCGCCTGTCGAACCTATCGCCCAAACTGCGAAAAGCGCAAACGCCCAATCCGGCCAATACAGTCCGGAACAGCTAAGCCAAATTGCCGAGCTTAAAGCCCGCGACCAGGAAGTTCGGGCGCACGAGCAAGCTCATTTAAGTGCCGCCGGCGGTATCGCTGTCAGTGGTGCGCGTTTTACTTTTGTGACGGGGCCGGATGGCCAACGTTACGCCACCGGCGGTGAAGTGAATATTGATGTCTCAGAGGTTGCCGGCGACCCGGAAGCGACTCTGCGCAAAGCCGAGACTATCCGCCGCGCGGCATTAGCGCCGGCCAGTCCCTCAGGCCCGGATCAAAGCATCGCCGCCAAGGCAGCGGCGATGGCTAATAAAGCTCGCGGAGAATTGTTGAATTCGCAAAAGCAACCCAGCCGTAACGGCGAGCTCCTCGACCTGACCGCCTGATCAACGCGGCGCAAACTCCAGACCAAACCCCACGTCCGGCTCTACCCGCACCACAATCGCAGTTTGTATCGGCGCATCGTCGAATTCGGTGGTTTGCACTTCCACTAGCGCGCCAATCGGCGGGATTAATTCGTTGGCACACAGTAAAAACAATCCAGTCTCGGAAAAGTCCCGCATATCCACCACGACCGCTTCAGCCGATGCCGGCACCGTCATCCTGATTTTGGCACGGTGCTTTAGGCGCGGGTGCCTGCGCTTGTTATCAATCACGAATTCTCCTATCTCGTTTCGGTTCTATCGCACGTGTAGTGATAAAGAAAAGTGCTGTTAATCAGCGCCCCACGCCAACCGGCCATCTACTCGCCTAAACCGCGCAATATTAAATACAACCCTAAACTTACCATCGCCAAGCCGCTAAGCAATTTCAGCCAACGACCTTCTTTTTCCTGCAAACGATGCTGACTCAGGGTCACGACTCCCACACCCAGCACAACGACGTCATCCAGCATATAGGCCAGATTGTACAACATTAAATAACCGTAATAGTCCCAGCCGCTTAATTCCCGCAAGGTGAGTATGCGTGTGTAAAGGGCCGGGAATCCGGAGGTACACAACAATTCGACGATCTGGACCAGCAAAGCCAGTACCACGGCCCCCAACATGGCGCCCGCCAAATTCTCGGCTTGCAGGATGCGCCGAATCCGGTTGTAGATACCGGGTTTGGCGGCAACCGGAATCGACAGCGAGATACCCCTGCCAAACGCCCAAAAATCTTTCAGGTTGATCGCGCCGGCCAACACGGCAATGCCGGCGATAGCCAATTCCGAAGCTCGCGATAAGCCTATCAGTAAAAACAGATTCAACCAGGCGGCCATAAACACGAAGTAAGCCATCCCTTCGACGACAACAAACGTGCCGGCCACCGCCAACATCCGGGGCCGATTATTCATAGGTGCCAGCATCGAAATCATCAAAATCAACACCCACATCGAACAGGGATTGAAGCCATCCAGCAAGCCCATGGCTAGTGTAAAAGCCGGCAAACCAACCTCATCAAGACCGATGCGCCTGCCAAACCAATTCACGGCAAACACCTCCGTTGCGGGTGCGGGTGGCTGGCTAACCGGCACATCGCAGGACTCGCTGACTTGCACTTCACAGCTACCGGCTTCTGCGCCGGACACTTCACTCGGCAGCGCACCGGCACGCAAGGCATTCCTAATCAAACCGCTACTACCGGCTTCTTCGGAATAACCGACGATGTATTCGCCATGCACCAGAAATGTCGGCAACCTGATTGGCCCGGCTTGCCGGGATTCGGTAATCTGCTGCAATCGCTCCAAGGCGGTTGGCTCAGCAGAGATATTGCGAATAACTATCCGTAAACCGGGTTGCTCGCCTTGCAGCACCGCCAAAAATTGTTCGGCTTGTTGGCAATGCGGACAACCGTTACGTACAAAAGCTTCGATATCGATCCGGTTTTCAACCGCTCCGACACTCGGCATGATTGCCAGCGCAAGCACCAGCACCAAACCAAAACGCATCAGTGTCGACGGTAGCTGGGCCAAGCATTTTGGAAACAGTTTCAGTATCAACACTCGCCTATTCTCCTCAATAACGCCAGCAATCTGTGCGGAAGTGGGCATTTTATTAGATAATAGTAAGCTAAATGAACTGCGCCGAACCAGCAGGTGCCATCTTCGCCCCATTCACACAGCCGCCGCTAACTGCCGTCGGCGAGATCAGATACCGACTTAATGCCTAGACGACCCAGAAGCAGCAAATCGACCGTTAGACGCAGAAAATCGCAACCCCAAGCATCGTGGCTGAAACGCGCGCTGGTTTCGCTAGTGCTGATCGGGGCTTTCGTATTGGCGGTGTATGTTAGCTACCTAGATTACACGGTACGCCAGCAATTCGAGGGCAAGCGCTGGTCGATTCCGGCCCGCGTCTATGCCAGCCCCGTCGAGCTTTACGCCGGTTACGAAATTTCCAGCAAAAATCTGGAAGACTTATTGCTGGAATTGCATTACCGCCAGGACAACCAACTGGCCGGCGAAGGCTCCTATTCCATTAAGGGTGGCCAGATCAACATCCGCACCCGCGCCTTTAATTTCGGCAATACGCCTCAGGAAAGCCGCAATATCAGCGTGAGTTTCACGAGCGGCGGCATCGCCGGTATTACCGACGCCGCCACCGGCGAGAGTTTGGCCATCGTCCGCATGGACCCGGTGCAAATCGGCAGCTTTTATCCCACCCGCAAGGAAGACCGAATTCTGATCAAACTGGACGAAGCGCCGCCAACCCTGGTGCAAGGCCTGCTGTCCACCGAAGACAAGGACTTTTACAACCATTTCGGCATCTCGCCCAAAGGCATCGTCCGCGCCATGTGGTCCAACGTGAAAGCCGGCGGCATGGTGCAAGGCGGCAGCACCATCACCCAGCAGTTGGTGAAAAACTTTTTCCTGAATCCCAAACGCACGCTACGCCGCAAGCTGAAAGAAGCCTTGATGTCGTTTATTCTGGAATATCGCTACAGCAAGGACGAAATTCTGGAAGCTTATTTGAACGAAATATTCCTGGGCCAAGACGGCGCCAGCGCTGTGCATGGCTTTGGTTTGGCCAGCGAATTTTATTTTGGGCAATCATTAAAAACCCTGAATTTGCATCAAGTTGCTACATTGGTGGCATTGGTACGCGGGCCGTCCGAGTATGATCCACGCCGCAATCCTGAACACACGCTGGAACGCCGCAACATCGTGCTGGATGCGATGCATACGGAAGGTTTTATCGACGCACAGCAACTGAGCGAAGCCAAAAAACAACCGATAGGCGTCGCGACGGTGATTCATCGCTCCGCCAATCGCTATCCGGGTTTTATCGATCTGGTCAAACGCCAACTGAAACAGGAATATAAAGAAGACGATCTGACCTCCGAAGGCTTGCGCATCGTCACGACGTTGGACACCCGTATCCAGGACACGCTGGAAAAGTCCATCGCCAGCAAGCTGAAAAATCTGGAGAAAAGTCCGAAAAGTAACGATTTGGAAACCGCCGCCATCGTTACCCGCCGCGACAGCGGCGAGATTGTCGCCCTCGCCGGCGGCCGCGACGCCGAAGACACCGGTTTCAATCGCGCTTTGGACGCGGTGCGGCCGATAGGTTCGCTGATCAAACCGGTGGTCTATTTGACCGCACTGGAATATCCGGACCGCTACACCATCGCCACGCCGATCAGCGATACCCGCCTGGAAATTCCAGCCGAAAGAGGCAAAACCTGGTCGCCGGACAACTATGATAATCAGGAACACGGCATCGTGCCGCTGCATAGCGCCCTCACCCACTCCTACAATATGGCGACTGTGCGGATTGGCATGGACATTGGTTTGGCCAAAGTCGCCAACACCTTAAAAAGCATGGGGGTCAGCCGGCCGGTGGATTTGTTTCCGTCCTTCCTGTTGGGCGCGCAACCTTTGACGCCGTTGGAAGTCACGCAGCTTTACCAAACCCTGGCCGGCGACGGTTTTGCCACGCCGCTGCGCTCGATCCGCGCGGTAAACGCCGCCGACGGCAAAGCCCTGCAAAGTTATCCTTTTACCGTGCGTCAAGCGGTCGACCCAGCCGCCACCTTTATTACCAACACCATTTTGCAAGAAGTGATGTATGCCGGCACCGGCCATTCCGCGTATAACTATTTGCCGCAGAACATGGCCTTAGTCGGCAAAACCGGCACCACCAATCAATTACGCGACAGCTGGTTTGCCGGTTTTAGCGGCGATTTTCTATCGGTGGTATGGGTTGGCCGCGACGACAACAAACCGACCGGCTTGACCGGCGGAACCGGCGCCTTGCAAATCTGGTCCGAGCTGATGCGGCAAGTGTCGAAGAAGCCGGTCAGCCTGGTACCGCCCGATAATGTACAGATGACCTGGATAGATACTGCCAGCGGCTTGCTCAGCAATGAAGGCTGCCCCGGCGCTAAATTGATGCCGTTCGTGGATGGCTCCGGACCCAGCCAATTTGCCGACTGCGGAGCAAGTCCGGAATCCGGCGAAAGCTGGCTTAATAACCTGAACCCTTTTTAACTATGTTGCTTAAACACATTTTTGCTCTGATTTTCCTGATCGCCACCACCTCGTCAGCCTGGGCAGACGAAACACCGATTGCCCGATTGAAAAGCTTTTTAGCCAGCAGCAGTTCCTTGACGGCGGATTTCAAGCAAACCAGTTTCGATAAAAGCGGCCGCCCCGCGCAAAACAGCACCGGTAAATTTTATCTGAGCCGACCCGGCAAATTTCGTTGGAACTACCAAAAACCCTTTGTGCAAGAGATTGTGTCCAATACCGGCAAAGTCTGGTTTTACGATGCCGACCTGGAACAGGTGACGGTCAAACAGTTGGACGATTCGCTGGGTTCCACACCGGCATTGTTATTGACCGGCGAAGTGGATATAGAGGAAAAATTCATCCTGCAGGAACAAGGCAAGGAAGACGACGGCATGAACTGGGTGAAACTATCACCCAAGAATGAAGAAAGCGGGTTCAAGTATATTTTGATCGGCCTGAACGGCAACCAATTGGGCGGTATGGAACTGAGCGACAATTTCGGCCAATTAACCCGTATTTATTTTTCCAACATCCAGCTCAATCCCAAGCTGGACGACGCCTTGTTTAATTTCAAAGCGCCGAAAGGCGTAGATGTGTTTGAAAACTAGCCCCCGTCAGGCCGGTTTACTAATCCCCAGCTTTTCCATCCGCGACCGCAAAGTCGTGGATGGCACCCCCAAAATCTTCGCCGCTCCCTGATTACCGGCGATTCGCCAGGACGTGGCTTCCAGCGCTTTCAAAATATGCGCGCGCTCGGCTTCGTCCAGCGTGACAATCGGTGCCGCGTTGGGCGCGCCGCCGGCCCCCATCACATTCACGCAATCCACGGCGGCCAGTTGACTGCCCTTGGTTAAAATCACCGCACGTTCGATGATATGTTGCAGCTCGCGAATATTGCCGGGCCAGAAATAACTTTGCAGATCAGCCATCATCCGTTCCGGAATAGACTGAATTTTCTTGCCGAATTTTGCCGCGTACTTATCGATGAAATGCTTCACCAAAAACGGCACGTCTTCCTTACGCTCGCGTAGCGGCGGCAAATTAATGGGAAACACATTTAAACGGTAATACAAGTCGGCCCGGAATTTACCTTGTTGCGAAAACTGCGCCAAATCCCGATGGGTGGCGGCGATGACCCGCACATCGCAGGTCAGGGTTTGCGTGCCGCCCACCCGTTCGAATTCGCCTTCCTGTAGCACCCGCAATAATTTGGCCTGCATCTCCAACGGCAATTCGCCGATTTCATCCAGAAACAAGGTACCGCCGTTAGCCAGTTCAAAACGTCCCAATTTGCGAGCAATCGCCCCGGTAAACGAGCCCTTTTCGTGACCGAACAGCTCGCTTTCGGCGAGATTTTCCGGGATCGTCGCGCAATTCAATTTCACCAAGGTTTTGTCTTTGCGAGCGCTGAGATTGTGAATCGCCCGAGCAATCAATTCCTTGCCGGTACCGGTTTCACCGGTGATTAACACCGTTGCGTCGGTGTTGGCTACCTGCCTGACCAGATCCATCGCTTGATGCAATGCCGGAGAATTGCCGATCAATTCCTCGCCATCGCGGCTGGCCAAGACTTCTTCTTGTAGATATAGATTGATGCCGCGCAAGGTATTGCATTCCGCTTCGGCCTGTTGCCGGGCTTTACGTTCGTTGATGTCACGCAAAATCAGGATATACAGTTTCTGCCCAATGGCTTCCACGCGGGAAATGGTGGCTTCGATGGGGAAAGTGCTCTCATCCGCGCGTACCGCACTCATGCCTTCCGACACCCAAATGGCCTGCTCGGCCGGCACGCCGTTGCGAAAATTGGTTAGCGTTTTGTAAAGCTCGGGCGACAAAAATCTATCCACCGCCCGGCCAATGCTGTCGGCGGCTTTGCAGCGAAACATCTGTTCGGCCGCCGCGTTGAATAAGGTAATCCGCCCGATGTCATCCAGCGTCAGAATCGCATCCATCGCGTTCTCGAAAATCCGCGACAGGCGCTGCTCTTTTTCTTGCAACTCCAGCTTCAACTTTTGCAGCGTCAGATGGGTTTGCACGCGGGCAAGTACTTCTTCGTATTGAAACGGCTTGGTGATGTAATCCACCGCCCCGACTTGAAAACCTTTTAATTTATCGGCGGTATCCGCCAAGGCCGTCATGAATAACACCGGAATATCGCGCGTCGTCGGAATGGTTTTCAAGGTCTGGCAGACGGTAAAACCGTCCATGCCCGGCATCAGCACGTCCAACAGAATCAGGTCTGGCAATTGGGCCACGGCTTGGACCAAGGCAATTTCGCCCGTTTCCGCACGCAATACGTCAAAGCCGGCTTCATCGACCAAGCCTGCCAACTCTTCCAAGTTAACCGGATTGTCGTCCAGCATCAAGATTAACGGTTTATCGCGCTGGCGCTTATGAGTCATGCCTATCTCCTTCTTAACCTATCCCAACCACCGGCGGCAGCATCATTCCTGAAACTCGTGCAAATATTCCTGAATAGCCGGCTCCAGCCGAATGCTGGCTTGTTGCAGTAACTCGTAACTGGCGGCCGCATCAGTAAAGGCAGCCTCGTGGCCCATCGTCTCCAGCTGCTGGGCTATCTTGCCGAACGGGAAGGCGCCGATGCTGTTGGCCGAGCTTTTCAGGGTATGTGCGGATAGCCGTAACAATTCGGCATCCTGACGCTGTATCGCATCGGCCATGTCATTCAGCAGCGGCGCTGACTGTTCCTGAAATAAAGTCATCATTTTGCACAACATCTGCTGTCTACCGCGCACCCGGCTTAAGGCTTGTTGCCAATCCAGCGCCGTCTCAGCCAACAGCGCCGACGCCATGCTGTGCTTATCCGCTTGCTCTGTTCCCGCCATATTCCAACACTCCACCATTGCCAACAAATCCTGCTCCTGCACGGGTTTGGCGATGTAATCGTCCATACCAACGGCTAAACAGCGTTCCCTATCACCTTTCAGGGCGTGCGCGGTCATCGCGATAATCCGCATATGTTTACCGGTCTCGCGCTCGCTGGCCCGAATCGCTTCGGTAGCCTGAAAACCGTCCATTACCGGCATCTGCACGTCCATTAAGATCAGATCGAACAAAATATCGGTAGCCAATATATCCAGTACCTCCTGGCCGTTGTTGGCCACCTTCACGGTATGGCCGCGCTCTTCCAGCAACACCACCGCCATGTATTGGTTAACCGGATTATCTTCCGCCAACAAAATTCTTAACTTACGCGGCGGCTCGGCCAATACTGTCAGCGCGGCTTCTGCGGCTTTGGCGGATTTACCCAACGCCGATTGAATGGCATTCCACAATTCCGAATGTTTGACCGGTTTACGCACATACAAATTGATGCCCAAATCGTGACAGCGTTCGCAATCGTCCGGCCGGTCGGCAGACGACAACATCATGATGGTTACCGGCTCGAAGCGTTGATCCTCTCTGATGGCTTGCGCCACCATAAAGCCGTCCATGATCGGCATCATCGCATCGAGTAAAATCAAAGCGTAGGCTTCGCCGGTTTCCGCCATACTCTTCAATGCGGTGATGGCCGCCTCGCCGCTATCCACCGTGGTGGGCCGCATGCCCCAATGGTTCAAGATTTCCGAGAACACCCGTAAATTGATGGCATTGTCGTCCACGATCAACACCGGTAGATTTTTCACGTCTATCAGTGGCTGAAATGGCGCGTCGGCCTCGCTTTTAGTGTGCCGGTCAAACACGGCGGTAAAGAAAAAAGTGCTGCCTTTATGTTCTTCGCTTTCCAATGACAAATGCCCGCCCATCAACTCGACCAAGCGCGAAGAAATCGACAAACCCAGGCCGGTGCCGCCGAATTTTCGGGTGGACGAAGCGTCTATCTGCGCGAAGGCTTCGAAAATAAGCTGTTGTTTATCGGGGGAAATACCGATACCGGTGTCGCTGACCGCAATCTGCAAACAAACCTTGTTTTCATCGACCGATTCCGGTTTGACTTGCACCACGATTTCGCCATGCTGGGTAAATTTGATGGCATTGCCGACCAGATTAATGATGACTTGATTCAAACGGCCGACGTCGCCCAGCAAATCGTCCGGGGTTTCCGGGTCGATGCGCAACATCAACTCCAGATCTTTTTCATGGGCATGGCCGGCCAGCAGCTTTAAGGTGTCGCCGAGGCTTTCGCGGACTTTGAACGGTGCATGATCGAGTTCGAGCTTACGCGCCTCAATCTTGGAGAAATCCAGAATGTCATTGACGATGCGCAGCAAAGCATCCGCCGAGCTGTTCGCCATCCCCAGAAATTCGCGTTGCTGCGGCGTAAGATCTGTACGCAGGGCCAAACCTATCATGCCGATGATGCCATTCATCGGCGTGCGGATTTCATGGCTCATATTAGCCAGAAACTCGCTCTTCGCCCCGGCGGCCTGCAACGCCGCGTCGCGGGCGGACAGCAAGGCTTGGCGCATTTTTTCCAGATGCTCGGCCAACGCCGCTACTTCGGTAATTTTGGTGCCGGAATTAAATTGCCCGGTGTGATTGCCGGCGGCGATTTGTTCGGCTTCGTCGCGTAAACGTTCCAGCGGCATAACCAGTTTGCGCCCGAACAATCCCACCACCAGCAGCGTCAAGCCCATGTAAACCGCGACAAAATAGGCGCTACGCTGATAGATCGTGGCAATGTCGCGTTGAATCTGCCGCTCGTCGTAACCCAGCCTTAGCATCGCCAACGAGCCGTCTTCAGGATTCAAAATTGGCACCGCTAGAAAATAAATATCGTCGTCGTGCTCGCCGAAGAAAAAATCTTCCTGAAATTGCTGCTGCGCATTCAGTTCGATGTCGGCGCGAATATTGCCGCGCTCGGTGGCGATTTCCGCAAACGCCAAACGGCCATTCAACAGAAACTCCCCTAACAAGCCTTGCAATTCGCCGGCCTTACTGTGCTGCAGGCGCGGTGTCACCAGATTACTGAACAGCAAGGCATCGGAGCGGACGTAATTGACAAACTGCGCTTCCAAACTGGGTTTGATTACCCGATAAATGCCGAACAACAACACCGGCACCAGCAGTAAATGAATGCCGACAACCGCCAGAATCATTCGGCCGTTAAAACTATGAAAAAACCGACTCATTCCAGGGCTCCCTGCCATAACACGTTAACCGCTTTAAGGCCTTGATTGGCCCGGACTTGATCTTCCCACAAATAGGTCACCGTACCCGGATTTTGTTGCAGCGTATCGACCAAGCTCTTCAGATCGTTAAAACTCTCCGGACGCTTACCGCCGAGGCGGAAAACCACCGATATGGTTTGACTTTCATAGGCATTAGCCGACATGAAGGCCACTTTTTGCAGAAATACTTCGAAAATTAACGGATCGCTGATATTTAATAAGGGCACGGGGTGTTCGCCGCCCTTCTCCAAAGGTACGCCCAAGAACAATTTTCTGGCTTCTTGCACGGTTAGAGCCGGCATCGACGAGTTGGCGCTGGTGGCCAATACCAGAGAATGGCGAGTGATAGCCCATAGGCTCTGCGCTCCAAGCAGCAACAGCAAAACAATGATGCAAAGACCGCGCAGCAGTTTCATGGGAACACCGCGCTCCATTGAAACATCACTTGCCCGAAATGATCGTCGCGCAAATGATCGCGGGAGGCTTCTAGCTTTAGGGCATTCGTGTGGTTGAGCTTATAGCGTATGCCGCCGAGAAACCTGTCCTCGACATATTTAGGAAACATCGCCAGGTAGGGATCGTCCCTGCCGCCAAAAGTGCCTTCTACGCGCCCGACCACAGTCCAGGCCGGATTGAGGTCCCATTCCACTTGCCCGTAAGCGCTGAGAAAATCGTCGTAAGTTTTGCCGCCCAACGGACTTTCCAAGGTATTGTTCACATAGACAATTTCGCTTAATAATCTTAGCGATTGGATTTGCTTAGCGGCATAGGCACTGGCGACGAACTGATTAACGTTTTTAACGGCCAGTTCGTCGGAATGAATTTGATTGTAGGCCCCGGAAATGCCGAATTCGTCGACCCCATAGCTGATAGGTTGGTAGCCCAACCGAAACGACACACCAGGCCGGCGGGAACCTCCCGGCTCCACCAGATTGAACGCTTCCAAACCTTTATTAATTTGCGGGCCCGCACCAGCGCCAACCGTGTAATACAAGCCGCCCTCACCCAGATCGTGGACACCTTCCCATAAAAACCCGGTCAAATGATTGGGAATCACGCCTCCCGCCGTTTCGAAAGCCATAATACCGGGCCTGCTGATCGTGGTTTGCAGAAACGCGCCGTGGTGGAACTGCATGTTCCAATAGCCGATCGGGTTATGAAAGCGCCCCAACCACAGCGTGGCTTCGTCGCCAACATGCATGCCTAATTGAAAGCGTTCCAGATTATGGGTTTTGGTGCTGACCAGCCATTCGCCGAGAAAGCGGAAGCGCTGATAGTCGGTGGTGTAAAACACGTTAATCTCGGGGATAACGTCACCTGTACTGAGTTTTTTTCTGCGGTTCTTGATCGAAACGTTCGATGCCGGTCACAGCCGGAAACAATAACAAATCACCCGGCAGCCCGGTGGTGCCATGGCTGGGCATATGTCCCATATGGCCCCCGGCAACTACAGAGGCAGGCACTAGGACTGCGAGTGCGCAGACATAGGAAACGATAGCAGCGTTTAGCGTTTTAAATATGGCCGGATAGTATCGTTGCCGCATGCGGACTCTCAAGCATTTCATCGGTAGCACACTCATACTACCTAGTTAATTGGGAATATTCTCCCGATACGTTTGAAGCGAAATGTATCACATATTTTTGAATGGTTGACGATATTTCGTCAAAACTTAAGTGCAGATCAAGCACCTGAGCAGCATCATTCAAGACAGAGGTAGATTTGATTAAACCCGCTTATTAGCCCGCCGATTACAAATCTTCGAGCCAGCGCTGGAGATACCCCTGTAGCGACAGCCATTAACCTAAAAATTCATACCAACTTTAAACCTGCAAAAGCGTCTAACGCCCCTGCATCATCGACTGGCGCTGACACCTTGTACGACATTTCGTAAGCGATACGATATTTAGTGCTGAAATCAACAATTTCTTGTGCATTTTTTCACTGTTTTCCAACATTGCCAGCTCATAAAATAATGCATAAACAATTACTTAGAATAATTAAGGTGCACACGGTTTTGTAGTGGCATTGGTTTTGCCCTGTATAGCGTAGCTCTGCGATGACGAAGAGCGGGATAACCAACAAACCCATAGCGCATTATTTTCAGACATTCGGATTACGAGGTGATCACCATGAAAACACTCCAGCGGATTACTCGTTGCAAAAGGTGCGGCGACTTATTGTCAGCCCATGAAAAGTCACATACCGCCCACGAAGGCCTCTGTGCATTTTGCGCCCAGATGCGTAGTGAAGCACTGGAAATTCACCAAGAAATACAGGCAAAAAACCGCGTGGCAAAAATTCACTTCAAATTGGTTTAAGCATGGCCTTGTTATAAGGCTGGCCGCGCCACAATGAAAGTTTGCCGATAACCATCGTAGGCTTGAGGCCACGTTCAACCGGATCGCGAAATGGCGTCGTTATTCAGCGCCTCAGCTGCCCACAGCGAACCGATTGGCGCGAATACCTGAAACATGCGCATCAGCTCGCTAAGTTTTTATAACCCCAACATAAGGAGACAAACTATGAATTCCGAAGACATCCTGAAAACTTGTATACGCGAACTAAAGCGCTGCGGCATAAGCTTCGTACTGATCATAATCGGCGTATTTCTGGCCACCCAAAACGCCCCCGCCGCAACCATGCCAAAACCCAAGCAATGCATAGGCAGCATGGAAACGATTAACGCACTTGCCTCTCGCCCTCTAAAACCCGGCACTCGTGCTTTGGTCCAGCCGGTTAGCAATTCGCTCCATCAGTTTCATACCAAACAAACTTACAGTAAATGCGTTAGTAGCCTGACCGAAAACAAAGCTAGCAAACAATACAAATGAGTGTTTTTCGGCAATCCGTATAATTTTGAATCGTCCGCGCGGACAAGCCAGATAGCCATCCCGAATCCCAAATCACTCGTCAAGGCGGCGTCAACACGGCACCAAGGCTTTTTTTGATCTATCTGCAACATTTAGATGTAAGGTGTTAACTTTTAGCTTCATCTAATAGCAGCGGGCCAATACGCATCCGACAAGCCTGAGCAGAATCAACTGTGCGATTGTCTTTATCGTGTTCATGCTGTTTAGTGTCAGCCCCATTCCGATTACCAGCAGCATCGGTTTATACCTAGTGATTTTCAGGCCGCGTTGGTTTAAAGAACTGACCAACAAAGTCTACGCCGATAAAGCACACTGATATTCTCCTATCGCCTTCCTGCTTCAGCCTTCAGCACGGGCTGATTTCCTACTGCGGTTTTTATTCAGCCCGGCAAAGTATAATAAACTCACCAATTTGAATCCTGATTCCCAACCACCAGAACCACCCATGACCGCTGACCGCGACCATACCGCCCCCCAAGCTGACAAACACCTGGCCTACCGATTCTCAGTGGCCCCCATGCTGGATTGGACTGACCGACACTGTCGGTATTTCCACCGCACCTTATCCCGTCATGCCTTGCTATACACGGAAATGGTCACCACTGGCGCCATATTGCATGGCAACCGTGACCGGCATTTACAGTTCAGCCCAGAGGAACACCCACTGGCTTTACAGCTAGGCGGCAGCAATCCAGCGGATTTAGCGGAATGCGCCAAAATTGCCGCCGACTATGGTTACGACGAGATCAATTTAAACGTCGGCTGTCCCAGTGATCGCGTGCAAAATGGCCGCTTTGGCGCCTGCTTAATGGCAGAACCCGAACTGGTAGCCGAATGCGTGGCAGCCATGCGCCAGGCAGTATCGATGCCGGTGACGGTGAAATCGCGGATTGGTATCGATGATCGCGATTCTTACGCAGAACTGACACACTTCATAAACACTGTAGCGGCGGCAGGTTGCGAGACCTTTATCGTGCACGCCCGCAAAGCCTGGCTATCCGGGCTTTCACCCAAGCAAAATCGCGACGTACCGCCGCTACGTTATGACGTGGTGTTGCAATTGAAGCAAGATTTTCCGATGCTGAATATTGTTATCAACGGCGGCATCGAATCCTTGGATAGCTCGCTCGATTTATTAGAGCAACTTGACGGCGTCATGCTAGGCCGGGAGGTGTATCACAATCCCTATCTACTAGCAGAAGTAGACCGGCGCTTGTTTAACGACGAGCATTCCATCCCGTCGCGGCAAGAAACGGTATTAGCCCTGTTGCCTTATATAGAGCAGCAATTACAACAAGGCGTGAGACTGCATTGTATGACCCGGCATATGCTGGGTCTGTTTCATGGGGTCGATGGTGCGCGGGCCTGGCGCCGCCATCTCAGCGAAAACGCCACCCGTTTTGGCGCCGGTAGCCAGGTGGTTTTGGACGCCTTAGAATTTACAGTTTGATGCTGTATACTCACGACATTTTTTTACTCGAGGGCGGCAATGGAAGAATATTTCTCCAAAATCATTCAAGCAATAGGCGAAGATGTGAATCGGGAAGGTTTGCGGGACACGCCGAAACGTGCCGCTAAAGCCTTCAAATTCCTGAATAACGGTTACGAAAAAACCCTGGAAGAAGTATTGAACGGCGCGATATTTGAAGCCGATACCGAAGACATGGTAATTGTAAAAGACATCGAGCTTTACTCTTTGTGCGAGCATCATTTATTGCCCTTTATTGGCAAATGCCACATCGGTTATTTGCCTAAAGGCAAAGTCTTGGGCTTGTCCAAACTGGCCCGTATCGTTGATATGTACGGTCGGCGGCTGCAAATTCAAGAACAATTGACTCGGCAAATCGCCAAAGCGGTGGAAACCGCCATCGACGCCCGCGGCGTAGCGGTAGTCATCGAAGCCAAGCACTTGTGCATGATGATGCGCGGCGTGGAAAAACAAAACTCGGTGATGACCACATCGGTCATGCTGGGTATCTTCAGAGAAGAAATAAGCACCCGTTCCGAATTCCTGAACCTGATCAATCGCAAGTAACCATGACTGAAACCGGCCAAAAAAAGATCGGGGTGTTACTGGTCAACCTGGGCTCGCCCGCCTCCCCAAAAACCGGCGACGTACGCCGCTTCCTGCGCGAATTTCTCGGCGACCCGCGGGTGGTCAATCTGCCCAGACCCTTGTGGTGGCTGATCCTGAATTTGTTCGTGCTGCCGTTTCGCCCTAAAAAATCGGCGCATGCCTATCAATCGATCTGGACCGAGCAAGGCTCGCCCTTGATCGTATTCACCGAAAAGCTGACCGCCAAATTGCAAGGTTTTACCGGTATAGACGGCGCCGATTTAATCATCGATTGCGCGATGCGCTACGGTAAGCCGGCGTTGCGGGAAAAATTGCAAAATTTTCAAAAACAAGGCGTCCACGAAATCGTCATTCTGCCGCTCTATCCACAATATTCCTCCACCACGACCGCCTCGATTTTCGACGTGGTGGCCGAGGAATTTGTCAGTTGGCGGCACATGCCCGGCCTGCACTTCATCAGCGACTTTCATGAACACCCCAGTTACATCGAAGCCCTGGCCCAATCCGTGCGCCAGCATTGGCAAGCCAACGGCCAAGCGGAATTGCTGTTGCTGTCATTTCACGGCTTACCGGCCAAACTGACCGAATGGGGCGACCCGTATTTCTATCAATGCCAAACCACCGGCCGCCTGCTCGCCGAGCAATTAGGCCTCAAGGACGAACAATGGAAATTGGTATTTCAATCGCGCTTCGGCAAAGCCGAGTGGTTGAAGCCCTATTGCGTGGAAGTGTTACAGGAATTGCCACAACAAGGCATCAAGAACGTGGACGTGATTTGTCCGGGATTCTCGGTAGACTGTCTGGAAACACTGGAAGAGATTGCCATCGCCAACCAGGAAATCTTCTTGGAAGCCGGCGGCGAGACGTATCGCTATATTCCGTGTTTAAACGACAGCGACGCTCATGTCGAGGTGATGCTTGATTTAATTAAAACCGTGCACTAAATAAAGCGCGGCCACTAAAAAACCGGGGGTAATATGCAACAAAACATCTTACAAAGCTGGAACGACGAATGGCCGACAGTGCGCTCGAGCCAACCCTTGCCCACCGGTGAAGGCGTCATCGACCAAGGCGCGTTTAACACCATAGAAGTGGACGAATTGTTCGATTACGTCAACTACGCCAGCACCACCGCCGGTAAATCGGTGCTGTATCGTTCGCTAAGCCAACCCTTGGATAATCTGGAGGCGATAGCCGCCAAACAAGCCGCAGTGCGGGAAATTCAAGACAATCCCGATGTCCGCGCCAATGTGGAAAACATTATCGCCAATGCCGCTGCATCGGAACACCGGCTCTACTTGTTATTGTTCGGCGAGTTTCTCGGCGGTTTCGGCACCGCTCGCGAGGATAACCAAATCGAGGGTTACGGCTACAAACAGTATGTGCGCGGCGTCCGCGTGGTTTTGAATTTGGTCGGTGCCATCTACAACTCCGGCAAACCGCAAAGCCCTTACCTGCAAAGCGTGTTCGAGAAAATCGGCAATTTTTCGCATAGCAACGAATACTCGCTGATGGTCGGCCCGGTTTACAACAGCGAAAAAGGCCTGCAAAGCAAAGAAGAGCGCAAAAACTCCTTCTCGCCGGCGACAATCTTCCGCCCCACCCTGTTCAAACCGATGTTGATCGCTCTACTGATCGCCGCCATCTGGGGCTTGATGCAGATTTTCCCGACCGATATGTTCCAGGTCACCCGCGACGGCTTGTCGGTAGCTTCGGTGTTTTTCCTGCCCTTAGCCTTGGCTTATATTCCGGTCATTGGCGGCTACGATAGAGACAACTGCATCATACCCCTGCGTAACATTTATAAAAATTCGCAGGCGCTCGGCGACATGCTGGACGGTCTGGGTCAGTTGGATGAGTTATTGGCTTTTATTAAATACGCTGAAGACTTCGGCAGCGAGATGGTACTACCTGAACTGAATGCCAGCGAACGTCACAATATCAAATTAGTCGCCGCGAAAAACCCGGTACTGGGCCAGAAAAATCCCGCCTATGTCGGCAACGATTTCAGCATGGACGACGAACGTCTGGTGTGCGTGACCGGTCCGAACAGCGGCGGCAAAACCGCATTTTGCAAAACCATCACGCAAATTCAATTGTTGGCGCAGATCGGTTGTTTCGTGCCGGCTCAGGCTGCCAATTTAAGCGTGGCGGACCGCATTTTCTATCAATGCCCGGAGATCAGCCATCTCGATGACGGCGAAGGCCGTTTCGGTACGGAATTGAAACGTACCCGCGATATTTTCTTGGCCAGCAGCGCAAAAAGCTTGGTGGTGCTTGACGAAATGGCGGAAGGCACTACTTTTGAAGAGAAGATGCAGTCGTCTATCGACGTGCTGGACGGTTTTTACCGCAAAGGTAACAGTACTATTTTGATTACCCACAACCATCAATTGGTGGATGAGTTCGTGAAACGAAAAATCGCCGTGCCTAAACAAGTGGAATTTGCCGACGACTTGCCGACTTTTAAATTGATCGCCGGCATTTCCAGAGTCAGCCACGCCGACCGGGTCGCGAAGAAAATTGGTTTCTCCAAACAAGACATCGATAACTATTTAGCAAAATCATGAAAATCGGCACCCCTGACAGCGGCAGCGCCACCAAAGCTTTATTGCTGGGCAGCGGCGAATTAGGCAAAGAAATCGCCATTTCGCTGCAACGCTATGGCGTGGAAGTGATTGCGGTTGACCGCTATGCCGGTGCCCCGGCTATGCAGGTGGCGCATCACAGCCACGTGATTGATATGACCGACGCGACAGCAGTAAAAACCCTGATTGCCCGCGAACAGCCGCATTACATCATCCCCGAAATCGAAGCGATTGCCACCGAGGCCTTAGCGGAGATTGAAGCTCAAGGTGAAACCACTATTGTCCCTAATGCTAGGGCGATTCAATTGACTATGAATCGTGAAGGCATCCGCGAGCTGGCAGCCGCTGAACTAGGTCTACCGACATCGAAATACGCTTTTGCCGACACCTTCGAGCAATTGAGGAGCGCAATTGATAGCGGCATAGGCTACCCCTGCTTTATCAAGCCAACGATGTCGTCGTCCGGCAAAGGCCAGTCCATGGTGAAAAGCGCCGATCAGCTAAAAGCCGCCTGGGACTACGCCAAAGCCGGCGGTCGTGCCGACACCGGCAAAGTGATTGTCGAAGCGAAAATCGACTTTGATTTTGAAATTACGCTACTCACTGTCCGGGCGTTGGATAGCAACGGCCAAGTGCAAACCTATTTCTGCGAACCCATCGGCCACCGCCAGGAGAACGGCGACTACCGGGAAAGCTGGCAACCACAGGCGATGAGCAGCAAGGCCGTTGAGTTATCTCAGCAAATCGCCGACAAAGTGACTACCGCATTAGGCGGCTTGGGTTTGTTTGGTGTGGAATTATTCATCGCCGGCGATCAAGTCTGGTTTAGCGAAGTCAGCCCCAGACCGCACGACACCGGCATGGTGACGATGGCCAGCCAGCGGCAGAGCGAATTTGATTTGCATACCCGCGCCATTCTTGGCCTGCCGGTCAACACGGCGCTAGATAAAACCGCCGCCAGCGCGGTGATTTTAGGCGGCATAGACGCCAAAACCGTGAGCTATGCAGGCTTGGCACAAGCATTGGCGGTCGCAGACACCGACATTCGCCTGTTCGGCAAACCGGAGGCTTTCGTGTCAAGGCGCATGGGTGTGGCGCTCGCCACGGCCGACAACGTCAATGATGCTCGCGCTAAAGCGTTACAGGCCGCCAGCCTAATTCGTGTGACTGAATGAGTCCAATCGGTAAAAGGTGACGCGATGAAACCCCTGTTGATTGCCACACTATCGATAGCGCTCATCACCGATGCGGGGGCCGACATTTTTAAATACACCGATCCTAGCGGTCGGGTGTATTACACCGACGAACCGAAAAAGGGCTTTGATTACCGCTTGATCATTCGCACCCGACCGCGTACTTATAAACACGACCTACAGTTCATGTCGGGCAACAAGCTCAAGTTCAACGACTTAGTCGCCAAGGCCGCGGCCAAACATCAAATGGACCCAAAACTGCTGCATGCGGTGATTCAAGCCGAATCGGCCTATAACCCCAATGCGGTGTCCTCGGCCGGCGCGGTGGGCTTGATGCAACTGATGCCGGATACCGCGCGCCGCTATGGCGTGACCGACCGGCGCGATGCCGAACAGAATGTCGATGGCGGCACCCGCTACTTGAAAGATTTACTGGCGATGTTCAACTCCAATCTGACCTTGGCGGTAGCCGGTTATAATGCCGGCGAAGGCGCGGTGATGAAATACAATAATAGCGTGCCGCCCTATCCCGAAACCCGCAATTATGTGCAGCACGTGATGGCGCTGTATCGGAAGAGTTAATTGAAAGCTGCTGCCCTCAAGCAATTGATTGCCGGCTCGACCGAACTGTTTTCCCTGCCCGATATTTATTTTCAACTCAGCGAAATGATTCGGGATTCGCGTTATTCTCTGGCTGACATCGGCAAGGTCATTGCCAAGGACCCTGCACTCAGTGCGCGTTTGTTACGGGTAGTAAATAGTCCTTTCTACGGTTTTCAAGCCAAAATCGACACCATTTCCCGCGCCGTTACCGTAATAGGCATCGACGACTTGAGTAACCTGGTATTGGCAACCACGGTCGTTGATCGCTTCGGAAAAATCCCCGGCGAACTGATCGACATGACCTCGTTTTGGATGCGCAGCATTCATTGCGCGGTGATAGCCCGACTGCTGGCAAAAGCCAGCGCCGTGCTGCATACCGAAAGACTTTTTCTGGCCGGCCTTTTACACGACATAGGCTCACTGATACTCAGTCAAAAAATGCCCGAGCAATATCTAAGCGTATTGCTTGCCGCAGACCACAACCGCGCTTTGTTGGCCGGTTTCGAACAAGAACTGATTGGTTTCACTCATGCTGAGGTCGGCGGGGAATTACTAAAAATCTGGGGCTTACCGGAATCCCTCTACGAAACCATAGGCTGTTATCTGAATCCTGCCGATGCCCAAATACACAAACTGGACGCTCATTTACTGCATATGGCGGCGTGCTTGGTCGATAGCGGCCAACAAGCCGATGGCTTGGAAATAGCCGTAGCTGAATTTTCTAACCAATCGTTAACGCTGGTGCGTCTGACACGAGAGCAAACCATTTCGATAATGGAGCAGGTGGAAGAGGAGTTTTTGCAGATGTTTGAATTACTCGGACCGAACAAAAAATTTCACTAAACGGTACTGGCAAGCATTTTCTGCTACCGTAAGTCGCGGTAAATCAGAGAATATTGACCCCAAACTTGTCGAGTAAAGCCACCAATTTTATCAAGGGCAATCCTACTAATGCATTGGGGTCCTCGCCGACAATTTTACTAAATAGCGCGATCCCCAAACCCTCGGATTTGAAGCTGCCGGCACAGTCGAAGGGCCGATCCAAATCAATGTATTTTTCAATCTGCGACGAGGTCAGCGTTTTGAATTGCACACTACAAACATCCATATCGCTCAGGTGCCGGCCCGATACGCTATTAAAAACGCAGACTCCAGTATAAAATTGCACGGTCCGGCCGGATTGCTTGGCAAGTTGTTGAATTGCCGCGTCGCGCCCGCCGGGTTTTCCCAATATCTCTTGGTCCAGCACGGCAACCTGATCGGAACCGATGATTAAATGATTAGGGTATATTTTGCCGACTTCTTCAGCCTTCGCCAGCGATAATCTGCGCACCAAAGCATAGGGCGATTCGCCGGCTTGCGGGCTCTCATCGACGTCACTGCTGCAACTTAAAAAAGCAAGACCCAGTTTTTCCAACAACTGGCAACGGTATTTCGAACTCGAAGCAAGGACTATGGCGGTCATCGGTTAGGTAGTGATTTGAGTCGGTGTGCGTTTGACGCAACAGTTAGTTATCTGTATCATTGTACAGTTATGTCAGACAAGTTTCCCGACCTTATCGATCCCTTATTATTCGCCGAAAGACGCGGCGCGTTTTCCGGGGATATAAAAATCGCTGCGCTCGAGCGCTTGTCTGGTAGCGTGATCGATCATGGTGGCAGTGTTAGCGCCAAGGTCGAATTTGGTAAGGAAGGTAAACGCATTGTCGTTGCCGGCCATATCGAGGGTGTTGTGGAATTGGCGTGTCAGTCTTGTTTACAAGCACTGGCTTGGCCGTTGG